>Ga0194035_1000007_pt1 | contig 127186 bp, 110 predicted proteins | sample JunL2320m_MetaG_FD_148680 | JGI IMG/M metagenome (GOLD analysis project Ga0194035, IMG submission 148680) | Anoxic zone freshwater microbial communities from boreal shield lake in IISD Experimental Lakes Area, Ontario, Canada - Jun2016-L239-20m | ecosystem: Environmental > Aquatic > Freshwater...
ATTCGTGGCCGTGTGGCGGTGGTGGAGAGCGATTGGCGCGGATGTCAGGATTTTCACGTGATCGAGGGCTGGCGCTACCTCGGTACTGTGCGTGACGAAATGGATGCTCGTGAACTGATACCGGTCGATAGTGCTGACTTTGATCCCGATATCTACCGCATACTGCGCCGATTCTTTGATGATCCGGGTCAGGCCCGCGTCGTGGAGCTCGTCTGATGCCCGATTTTGTTGCTACGGCCCCTCGCGGCGCCGCTGATTTACTCACCGCAGAACTCGGCACCTTTGGTGCGCAGGAGCTGCGGGAGCGCCCCTCTGGCTCCACCTGCTCTGGATCGCTCGAGGTCGCTTATCGCGCGTGCCTGTGGTCCCGCGTTGCCAGTCGTGTCCTGATGACCCTGCATGTGGGTGATGCGGGGACGCCTGAGGCGCTGTATGCCTCCGCGCGCGAGATCGACTGGAGCCTACATCTGGGCCCGTCGGCCACGTTGGCGGTGGATTTCGACAGTGTCCGGTCGGCGGTGACACACACGCGTTTTGGTGCGCTCAAGGTCAAGGATGCGATCGTCGATCAGTTGCGGGAGTTGCGGGGAGATCGGCCGAATATCGATACGGCCCATCCGGATGTCCGGGTTAGCGTCCGCGTTGTTGCCGATCGGGCCACATTTGCGATCGATCTGTCGGGCGATAGTCTCCATCGTCGCGACTGGCGTGGCGCTGGCGTGGCAGCGCCGCTGAAGGAAAATCTTGCGGCCACCCTATTGCTACGCGCCGGTTGGGCCGACATCGCGGCTGCTGGTGGTGCCTTCGTCGATCCGATGTGTGGGTCCGGCACGCTGCCCATTGAGGCGGCACTGATTGCCACGGATACGGCGCCTGGCATCACCCGCAAGTATTTCGGTTTTCTCGGCTGGGCCCAACACGATGCTGCCCTGTGGGCGCGACTGCTCGAGGAGGCGCAGTCGCGCAGTACCTGCGCACAGTTCGAGCCAGACCGGATTTTTGGCAGCGACATCGATCCGCGGGCTATTCAGGCGGCGCAGGAGGGTGCGCGTCTCGCTGGTGTAGAGCGCATTGTGAAGTTACAGACGATGCCGTTGGCTCGGGTCACACGGCCGGCTGAGAAAGGCTTGCTCTTGGTGAACCCGCCTTATGGCGAACGTTTGGGCGAGGAAGAGGGCTTGCGCGCGTTGTATCGCGAACTAGGCCTCGTCTTGCGAGAACGCTTTGATGGGTGGCAGGCGGCCGTATTTACCGGCAATCCAGGTTTGGGTCGAGAGATCGGCCTGGATGCTAAACGCCGGCATCACTTGTACAACGGACCAATCGAGGCACATTTGCTGCGTTTTGATGTGTCCGTATCTAGTCGGCCGCGTGAACACCGGCCGGGACACTTGCCGCCGGTCGATCCGGCGCGCCGGGAGAGTGGCGGTGCCCAGATGTTTGCCAATCGACTGCGCAAAAATCTCGATACGTTGGGCAAATGGGCCCGGCGCGAGGGCGTGACCTGTTGGCGCGTCTACGATGCGGATATGCCGGAGTATTCCTTCGCGATCGACGTTTATGGGTCGAACGATACGAATGCCGGGCGCTACGCCTATGTGCAGGAATATGCAGCGCCCGCTTCCGTTATGGAGGAGCGGGTGCGTAACCGTCGCGCAGAAGCGGTTTCTGTCTTACCGGAAGTGTTGGGTGTGCCAGAGGACCGCATTTGGTTCCGCACTCGGCGACGCCGCAAAGGGCTGGATCAGTACACGAAGCTCGCCAGTGAACAAGTGTTCCACGAAGTCGCCGAAGGTGGTCTGCGTTTTCTCGTGAATTTCGATGATTATCTAGATACCGGCTTGTTTCTCGATCATCGAATGACCCGCGCGCGGGTGCGTGAATTGGCGGCGGGGCGACGTTTCCTCAACCTATTCGCCTATACGGGAAGCGCGACGGTGTATGCCGCGGCTGGCGGGGCGACCTCAACGACCACTGTCGATATGTCGAGGACCTATCTGGAGTGGGCGTACCGGAACCTCGAGTTAAATGGCTTCGATGGGCGCGAGCATGTCTTGGTGCAGGCTGATGCGCTCGAGTGGGTACGTAACGCACCCAGTGGCGGGTGGGATTTGATCTTTCTCGACCCACCGACGTTCTCAAATTCTAAACGCATGTCTGAAACCCTAGACGTGCAGCGGGACCACGTCGCGCTGCTGGAGTCGACACTGAGGCTGGTGGCGCCGGGCGGGATCTTGGTGTTCTCGACTAACTTCACCCGCTTTGAAATGGATGCCTCTCTCACGGCGATCGCCGCGGTCGAGGATATTTCGCGCGCTACGGTGCCGCGGGACTTTGAGCGCCATCCGCGTATCCATCGCTGTTTCCTTTTGCGACCCAAAGTCTTCGCCTGAGGACGCTCCCGTTTAAGATTTTATAATTAGAGGCCCGCGCCAGCATCACAGGCCGGTGCGGCGTCTACCCAGCAGGCTGACCGTGACAGGCGCTTGCCGGCGCAAAAAGCGGCGTCTAATGGCCCTTATAAGCGCTCTCTGGGGCGACGGGCTGGGTTCTGTTGTGGTTAAATGAGGCCTCGGGCGCGACACCTTAAGCGACGCGTCTGTTTAAGATAATAAACATGTTCGCGCGCAAACCTATTATTGGCGTCCCCGCTGACCGTAGACTGCTCGGCAGTCACTGGTTCCATTGCGTTGGCGAAAAGTACTTGGCCGCGATACGTGACTCGGCCGGTGCAACGCCGCTGGTAATGCCTTCTTTCGGCGGGCACGATGATCGCTTGGCTCTGTTAGAGCGCTGTGATGGCGTCCTATTGACCGGGAGTCCCTCAAATGTCGAACCGCACCGCTACGATGGGCCACAGAGCGCGCCCGGCACTTGGCACGACCCTGAGCGTGACGAGACGACCCTCTCCCTCATTCCGGAAATCGTCGCCGCAGGAATTCCGCTGCTGGCGATCTGCCGCGGTTTTCAGGAACTGAACGTCGCTTATGGGGGCACACTCCACCAACGCGTGCAGGATGTTGGACCGTATGCCGATCACCGTGAAAATGGCGATGTGCCGCTCGAAGAGCAGTACGCGCCTGCGCACGATCTAGACCTTTTGGAGGGTGGTGCCTTGGCAGCGCTTGCCGGCACGCGCCGTATCCGGGTCAACTCGCTGCATCAGCAGGGCATCGATCGCTTGGGCGACGGTCTGGTGGCGGAGGGCGTGGCGCCCGATGGTCTGATTGAGGCGATCCGGGTCGCTGCAGCGCAGAGTTTTGCGGTGGCCGTACAGTGGCATCCAGAGTGGCGCTCCACTCAGAACGAATTTTCCAAGACCCTTTTCCAGGCGTTTGGTGACGCCGCTAGGGTCTACGCACGCTCCCGTGGGGAGGTGCATTACTCGACAGGTGCATCATGACGACGAGTCCTATTCGACAATTTCTCAAAGACCACGGCATTCAAGAAGTGGAAGCCATCATTCCGGACCTTGCGGGCATTGCTCGAGGCAAAGTTGTGCCGGCCGCGAAGTACATGGAAGAGGAGGGCATGCGCCTTCCTGAATCGATCTTTTTGCAGACGGTGACGGGTGAGTATCCCGACGACGCCAGCGCGATTAACCCTTCCGAAATCGATATCGTTTTGAAGGCGGACCCTAAGACGATTCGCGTTGTCCCTTGGGCGGCAGAGCCCACGGCGCAGGTCATTCACGACTGCTTCTATGGGGACGGCCGTCCCGTCACCATGGCGCCGCGTTACCTGCTGCGGCGTGTGCTGGACCTTTATGCGAGTCACGGCTGGGACCCCGTGATTGCACCGGAACTGGAGTTCTACCTGGTGGAGCCGAACATCGATTCGGACTACCCGCTAAAGCCGCCCATCGGTCGTTCGGGTCGTCCGGAAATCGGACGCCAGAGCTATTCAATTGCCGCGGTGAACGAATTCGACCCGTTGTTTGATGACGTTTATGCGTACTGCGAAGCGCAAGATCTGCAAATCGACACGCTGATTCACGAAGCCGGCGCCGCGCAAATGGAGATTAATCTCCTACACGGTGATGCCATGTCACTTGCCGACCAGGCATTTATGTTCAAGCGTACTGCTCGTGAGGCGGCGCTGCGACACAAAATGTATGCCACTTTCATGGCCAAGCCGCACGCCAAAGAACCGGGTAGCGCTATGCACCTGCACCAGAGCGTTGTGGATGCAAAGACACGCCAGAATATCTTCAGCAACGCGGATGGTTCCCCGTCTAACCTGTTCTATGCGCATATTGCCGGCCTGCAGCGCTATCTGCCAGCGGCGATGTCGTTGTTGGCGCCGAACGTCAACAGTTATCGGCGCACCACGCCCAACAGCATGGCACCGATCAATGTGCACTGGGGCTATGACAATCGCACGGCTGGGCTGCGTGTACCAATGTCAACGCCTGCAGCGCGAAGAGTAGAAAACCGCCTTGGCGGAGCGGATGCGAACCCTTATCTTGCGATGGCGGCGTCACTAACCTGTGGATACTTGGGAATGATTGAAGGCCTGAAGCCAACGGAACCGATCACTGGGAGCGCTTACCTGTTGCCCTTCCAGCTGCCTCGAACGCTCGCGGAGTCGTTGCGCCTGCTGCGTGAGTGCAGGCCGCTGGTAGATATCTTCGGCGAACGGTTTGTGTCTGCCTACACTGCAGTGAAGGACTGCGAGCACGACGCGTTTTTACAGGTGATCTCCGCCTGGGAGCGTGAGCATCTCTTGTTGAACGTCTAAGAGGGCTCGTTACTTGCGTTCGCTGTGTGCGCTGTGGCTCGCATTGGTCGTGGTGGCGAGCCTGGCAGCCTGTGGCCGAAGTCACGACGACAGTCGTCAGGCCTCTGCTGCCAGTCCTTCGCGCAAAGCGCGTGTGTTGAACGTTTACAATTGGACCGATTACATAGCCCCAGAGGCGCTCGCTCGCTTTGAGAGCGAGACCGGTATCAAGGTCAACTATGACGTCTTTGATAGTAATGAGGTGCTTGAAACCAAGCTGCTGACGGGGCGTACAGGCTACGACGTCGTTGTGCCAACCGACTACTTCCTTGAGCGGCAGGCGAAGGCCGGCGTGCTGTTACCACTGGATCGCGCAGAGCTCCCGAACTTCAAGAACTTAGATCCTCGGGTGCTTAAACAACTCGAAGTGCTCGATCCGGGGAATCGCTATGGCGTGCCTTACGCTGGCGTGATCACCGGAATCGGCTATAACGTCAACAAGATACGCGCGGTCCTCGGTGACGTCCCGATCGATAGCTGGTCAGTAATTTTCGATCCCAAGAATGCGGCAAAATTAAAAGCGTGCGGATTGACCTTGTTGGACCAAGAGGCTGAGATCATCTTCTCGGCAAAGATCTGGCTGGGCCTCGATACGGCGTCCGAGAGCCTTGATGATCTGGCTAAGACGGAGAGTCTGCTTGCGGCGATCAGGCCCTATGTTCGCTATTTTCACAGCTCACAGTATATTAACGATCTGGCCAACGGCGAGACGTGCATCGCAATCGGCTGGAGCGGTGACGTGCTGCAAGCGCGAGATCGGGCCCGCGACGCCGGTCGCGGTGTTGAGATTGCATTTATGGTGCCCAAAGAGGGTGCGTTGCGCTCTTTTGACATGCTAGCCATACCCGCTGATGCGCCCCATCCTGAGAATGCCCATCGGTTTATCAATTTTTTAATGCAAGCCGATGTGGCAGCAGGATTTACTGAGTTCCGCAAATTCCCGACGGGCAATTTGGCGAGCGAGCCATTGGAGCCGGATGAACTGCGGGCAGATCCAATCATCTATCCTGCGCCCGACGTCGTCGCGCGATTCCTTCCGCATCGTGCAGAGTCGTTAAGCTACGCGCGTTACGCTAATCGCACCTGGACACGGGTCCGGACTGGACTGTGAGGGCTGCCGTCGATGACTGTAAATCCTGTGCAGAGTAATGGAGTGGCCTCAGGGCCCTATGTGCGCATTGATGGCGTTACCAAGCGCTTCGGTGACTTTGAAGCGGTGAGCCACGTTTCACTGGATATCGCGCAGGGCGAGATTTTCTGTCTGCTCGGCGGCTCCGGATGCGGGAAAACTACCTTATTACGTATTTTGGCCGGCTTTGAGACCCCAAGCGCAGGGTCCATCTTTATTGATGGCGTGGATGTGACTGCGGTGCCGCCATATGAGCGGCCCGTTAATATGATGTTCCAGTCCTACGCGCTGTTTCCTCATATGACGGTTGCGCAAAACGTCGCCTTTGGCCTACGCCAGGATGGCGTCTCTAAGGCGGGTGCCGCCGAACGCGTAACCGAAATGTTGGCGATGGTGCAGCTCGAAGGCTACGAAGGTCGAAAACCGCACCAGTTATCGGGTGGCCAGCGGCAGCGCGTTGCGCTCGCGCGGGCGCTGGTTAAGCGGCCGAAGTTGCTGTTGTTGGATGAACCGTTGGGTGCGCTTGATAAGAAACTGCGCGAGCGTACGCAATTTGAATTGGTCAAGCTACAAGAGCGGCTAGGCGTGACTTTCGTCATTGTGACGCACGATCAGGAGGAGGCGATGACGCTGGCCTCTCGCATCGGCGTGATGCGATCGGGGGAAATTTTGCAGGTGGGCTCGCCTACCGATATCTATGAATTCCCTAATTCGCGCTATGTGGCGGACTTCATCGGGTCAGTGAACTTATTTGATGGCCAACTTGTTGTTGACGAACCGGACCATTGTCGGATTGCCTGTGCGGGGCTCGGGGTCGATATTTTCGTCGATCACGGCGTTAGTGCAGCGCCTGGTGCGAAGGTTTCGGTGGCGTTACGGCCGGAGAAGATCCGCCTCGCCCGGGAAAGGCCGGATCAGCGCGAGAATGTGGTGATGGGGTCCGTGTCGGGCATTGCCTATCTCGGCGACTCGACACGATTTTTGGTGTTGCTGGAGGGTGGGACGCAGCTACAAGTTACCCGACCGAACTTTGATCGCCACGACGAGCATCTCGAGGATAACGAGGTAGTGTGGGCGTGTTGGGATGCGGGTTCGCCGATCGTGGTTTCCCGGTGAATCACCGGGCCTTCAGCGGGCGATGGCCTAGACTGCGCGCCGAACTCGGGCGCCGTAGCGTCATTGGGCTGCCCTTCGGTTGGCTGTTGTTATTTTTCGCAGTCCCATTCCTGATCGTACTGAAGATCTCCGTCTCCAACGCGGTACTCGCGATGCCGCCGGTTGCGCCGGTGCTGATCTGGGGTCACGATCGTATACTACAAATCCACGTCCAGTTTTCTAATTACGCGTTCGTCTTGGCCGACCGTTTGTACGTCGCAGCCTTCATCAACTCGCTGCGGGTGGCGGCCGTGACCACGCTGCTGACGCTATTGATTGGATACCCGATGGCCTACGGCATCTCCAGGACGCCAGGCGTCTGGCGAAATGTGCTTTTTATGTTCGTGGCGCTGCCGTTTTTTACGTCCTTTCTACTGCGTGTGTATGCCTGGATTGGGTTATTGGGTCGTAGCGGACCGGTGAATGGGTTGCTGCTACACCTTGGATTGATACACGAGCCTATACAGCTACTGCAAACCGATTTTGCGGTCTATCTCGGTATGGTTTATTCCTACCTGCCGTTCATGGTGCTGCCGTTGTATGCGTCGATCGAAAAACTAGACCTGACGTTGCTGGAGGCGGCTGCGGATTTGGGCTGTCGCCCGACGCGAGCGTTTTTTGCCATCACTCTGCCGCTGACGCGCGAAGGCATTTTCGCGGGTTGCCTGCTGGTATTTATCCCGGCAGTGGGCGAGTACGTCATTCCGGCCCTGATGGGTGGGCCGGACACCTTGATGATCGGTCGTGTGGTGTGGGATGAGTTCTTTGCGAACCGCGATTGGCCTGTGGCTAGTGCCTTGGCGATCGTGCTGCTTGTGATTCTGTCGGGGTTTGTTTTTTTGCTGCAGAAAGTACAAGCACAGGCAGAGGAAGCGGGATGAAAAGTCGTCTATCGCCCTTCGTTTTAAGCATGCTGATCTTCGGGTTTGCCTTTCTGTACCTGCCGATCTTTTCGATGATCGTCTATTCGTTCAACGCGTCTCGTATGGTGACGGTTTGGGACTCGGTGCACTCACCGACTTTGGCGTGGTACGTGGAGTTGTTTGGGAATGACGAGATATTAGAGGCGGCACAACTTAGCTTTCGAATCGCGGCGGTGAGCGCCACGGGCGCCGTGATTCTGGCCACCTTGGCGGCCTTTGCATTGGTGCGCTATCGACGGTTTCGTTGGCGGGGACTGTTTGGCGTCTTGACGACGGCGCCGATGGTCTTGCCTGAGGTCATTACAGGGCTGTCGCTGCTGCTGCTGTTCGTGGCGCTGGAGCAGTGGACGGGTTGGCCGCCAGGCCGTGGGGCCGCAACCATTACGATTGCCCATGTGACATTTTGCATGGCGTACGCCATTGTCGTCATTCAGGCTCGACTGGCGACCGTGGATCGTTCGCTGGAGGAAGCGGCCATGGACCTCGGTGCCCGCCCGTGGAAGGTCTTTATGGTCATTACGCTTCCCTTGATCCTGCCGGCGATCGCGTCGGCCTGGATGCTCTCTTTTATTCTCAGCTGGGACGACATTGTGATCACCAGCTTTGTCTCAGGACCCGGTTCCACCACGCTGCCGCAGCTGGTGTTTTCAAAAGTACGCCTCGGCGTCAGTCCGGATATCAACGCCTTGGCCACGATTTTGGTAGGACTCGTCTCCGTCTGTGTAGCCGTCGCCGGTGCGGTTATGATGCGCACAGAGCGTCGCCGGCTTCGGGACGCGCAGATTGCGACGGGAGCACACTAATGGCGCTGATTCTTGGATTGGATTTGGGCGGTTCTTCGATCAAAGCAGGGGCCGTGGACCCGGTTACCGGCCAGTTGGTGGGTCCCTTGGACTCCATCCCCACGCCGGTTGGCGCCACTGTGGCGGACACGCAGGTCGCGCTGACTGAGTTGATCGCGCGATTCCCGCAGTGCACCGGGCCGGTGGGTCTGGCCTTCCCGTCGGTCGTGGTCCGTGGGATTACCTACAGTGCATCGAATATTGATAAGGGCTGGATCGGTTGTGACGCCGCCGTGGTGTTGCGCGCGGCCTCCGGCGGGCGTCCGAGTTTTGTCGTTAATGATGCCGATGCTGCGGGTGTTGCCGAGATGCGGTTTGGCGCTGGTCGCGGTGAGAAGGACTGCGTCATGATGGTGACCTTCGGCACTGGCATCGGTTCGGCGCTATTTCTGAACGGACAACTCTGGCCGAATACCGAGCTCGGACATCTGGAAATTGATGGCATTGAGGCTGAGCACTATGCCAGCGCGCGTGTGCGTACCGTAGAAAAACTCGACTGGCCGGCATGGTGCGAACGGGTCAATAAGGTGCTCGATCGGTACCACTCTCTGTTCTGGCCGGATCTGTTCATTGTGGGTGGTGGTGTAAGTGAGCGTTTCGAGGAATATGGCTCGCTGCTGCATACCAAAGTGCGCATCGTTCCGGCTGGATTGCGCCAGGCAGCTGGGGTGGTCGGTGCGGCCATGTACGCGCACGAGAATGCGGCGAACTGATCGATGAGTTCGCCTGTTCCGAGGAGTCGACTGCCCAAGGTCGGCACCACGATTTTTACCGTGATGTCGCGCCTCGCCGGCGAACTCGGCGCTATCAATACGGGCCAAGGGGTGCCGGAGTTCGACGCGCCTGAGCGCCTGTGCGAGTGGGTGGCCCATCATGTGCGTGCGGGCCATAACCAATATGCGCCCATGGCGGGCACCATCGAGTTGCGAGAAGCCATTGCTGCCAAGCTGTTGCGTTGCTATGGGCGGCGCGTGAGCGTCGAGAGCGAGATAACGGTGACTGCCGGTGGCACCGAAGCGCTCTGTTCGACCATCCAAGCGCTCGTCGGTCCGGGGGACGAAGTGATTTTGTTCGATCCGGCCTACGACAGTTATGAGCCCGTGGTGGCGTTGTGTGGGGCGACCTCCCGTCGGTTGCCCCTGACGCGACCGAGTTTTTCGATCGATTGGGATTTATTGGCTGCGACGCTGAATGCCCAAACCCGTCTTGTCATTCTCAATACGCCGCACAACCCCAGTGGCGCGTTGCTCGCTTCTGACGATTTGGATCGATTGGCAGTGCTTCTGCGACCGACCAATGCCTTCGTCCTGGCGGATGAGGTGTATGAACATATGGTCTTTGACAACGCCGTATTTCAGAGCATACACCGACATGCGGAGTTGGCTGAGCGCGCTGTCGTGGTTTCTTCTTTCGGTAAGACCTATCACGCTACTGGTTGGAAGATCGGTTACTGCGTAGCGCCCGCCGCGTTGTCGGCGGAGGTGCGTAAGGTCCATCAGTTCAATACGTTCGCCGTTGCAACGCCATTGCAGCGCGCGATCGCGGATTTCATGGTGGAATGTCCTGAGTGGGAAACGCAGTTGCCGCAGTTCTACCAGGCCAAGCGCGACCTGCTCGTCGATCTGTTAGCCCCCACGCGCTTGCGCTTCACGCCGACTCGTTCTACGTATTTTCAGTTGGTCGATTATTCCGCCGTGTCCGATCTTTCCGATGCGGATTTCTCGATGCAGTTGCTCCGGGAGTATGGCGTCGCAACGATTCCTGTTTCACCGTTTTGCGAGGCCCAGAGCCCGAACGAACGCCTTGTTCGCCTGTGTTTTGCTAAGCACGATCACACCCTACGCGCCGCGGCGGCGCGTCTTGCAACGCTCTAACGAGCACGCTGACCGAATTTTCAAGGAACTGTCATGAAGCCGAGTACCTTTGCCAATCACCCGCCTGAGATTCTCCTGCCGGAAGGAAATCGGCCGTTGGTCGCGCCGATCTACCAGTCAGTCAAGTTTGAGTTCCCGACCTTGGCGGAGACCGAGGAGTCTTGGGAGCGTGGGGCTGGCTTTAATTACAGCCGCACGGCCAACCCGACGGTCGCTGCGCTAGAAGCGACTCTGGCAGGTCTGCAGGGGCGCCAGGGCTGTGTTGCCGTGGGTTCCGGTATGGGTGCGGTATCGACAGCCTTATGGTCTCTGTTATCGGCTGGCGACCATGTGCTGTCGTTTGCGGAGAGTTATGGGCCGACGCGGCGCATGATTACGAAGGTGTTGGCTCGTTATGGCGTGCGCTCGACGTTTGTGTCGATCGACGACCATGCAGCCGTTGAACGGGTGCTCGGCGAACATCAGACCGCAGTGGTTTGGTTTGAGTCACCGACGAATCCGGTGCTGAAGATTGCCGATATTGATCGGATTGCAGAGATGGCCCACCGCCATGGTGCCTTGGCTGTTTTGGACAACACATTTGCTGGACTGGAGGCGCATGCGGAGTTGCCGGTAGATTTGTTCGTCCACAGCTTGACTAAATATGCGTCCGGGCACGGCGATGTGATGGGTGGCGCCATCATTGGCGATGAGAGCATCATCCAGCGGGTGCGCTCCCACGCCAATACGCTCGGGCCGACATTGGATCCACACGCCGCTTACTTGATTCAAAGGGGCCTCAAGACCTATCACGTGCGTCGGCGGGCGGCCTGTGAGTCAGCGCAGAAAATTGCAGAATTCCTGATGACCCATGCCAAGGTGGCGACAGTCCGGTATCCAGGGCTGCCCTCGGATCCTGGACATAGTTTGGCGGCCCGGCAGATGCGCGATTTCGGCACGGTGCTGTGTATTGATCTCAAGGGTACTGGTGAGGGTACTCGTCGCTTTGCGGAGGCGCTGCGCTTCTTTGGTATGGCTGCGAGTCTCGGCTCGACGGAGTCGCTGATCGTGCCCCCGTCGCTGCAACAGGCGCGCGACCTGACCGGCGACTTGAAAGTGGCTGCCGGCATAGGCGACACCACCACGCGATTGTCGATCGGTCTTGAAGATGTGGACGATCTGATTGAGGATCTGTCACAGGCGTTGCAGCATGTGGATGCCTGAGCGGCCCAACGTCTCGCGCAGGCTGCAGGACAGCGAGCGTCACTAAACCTTCATCCGGTTGTCACCGTGCGGTAGACGACCTGGCGCATTCTCGCCCCTATCTGAATAGGTAGGGAGCACCCGCTGATGTCGGCGCAGCCCGCAGGTTGGTTCGATCGGGTCGATGCATTCGAATACCGATTTTGCGTGCGCGTCAACGTCGCTTGCGAGCGTGCGTTTGTGCTGCGCTTGTTCCAGTTGGTGAGTCGTTTAGGCGACGGGCTGCTGTGGTATGTGTTGGCTGCGGTGCTAGCGCTTGCTGGCGGCGCTGCGGGCCGTACAGCGGCGCTGCAGATGTTGGTTGTCGGTGGTGTTGGGCTGGCGCTTTATAAGTCACTGAAGCATCGGTTGATACGCGAGAGACCCTACATCACGCACGAGGCCATCCACGCCGGTACCCATGCGCTTGATCGCTATAGTTTTCCATCCGGTCATACCCTGCACGCGGTGTCATTCACGATCGTTGCGGTCGCGCACTTTCCAGTGTTGGCGATTTTGCTCGTGCCGTTCGCGGTCCTAGTGGCTGCCTCGCGCGTAATATTGGGACTGCATTACCCCACTGATGTCGGCGCGGGCGCTGCGATCGGCGCCGCCCTGGCAGCCTTGGTGCTGCGCTTGAGCGCCGGTTTGTAAAAACCAGCGCTGCCCCAGGTCTTGGGGAGCCCTGCCGGGTTATCGTGCGATTTTTTCGTAGGTCAGGGCGGGCTCGTCGCCCTTGCGGGAATACTCGTGGCGCCGGGCCATTTCCGTTAAGGCGGTATCCCGCTCGACGGTCGTCGCATACCAGTGCTCCTGTCCCCATTCTTTGCCGACCAGCAGTCGAAAGGGATCGCCGGGGCGTGTCGCTACCCGAATCCCATGCGGACGGTCCGCAGGCAGCGGGTGGTGCAGGTTGTGGCTATTGGCGATGCTCATCGGCAGTCTCCTCGCAGGAGCCGCGACGGTAGCCCAACCGGACCTTCGCGGGAAGGGGGTAAAAGCCGAAGTTTCGCTTGGATTTGTCTACTGCCCCCCCGAAAGGGCAGGATAGGGCTTATCGCGTGCCAGGAGCCGCTGAAGCTGCCGAGGAAACTTCCATGAGCCTGTTCCAGAACCTTAAATCGTTCGTTTTTAATCCGGCCGAGGCCTTACCGGGGCGCGCCGAAGCGGTCCGGGTCGCTGCCCGTCATTTCGTTAATGGCGAACGCATCCTGGCGCCATTCCCAGCGGGATACGAGATGGTTTACGTAGGGTTGGGCTGTTTTTGGGGCGCAGAACGCTTGTACTGGCAGTTAGAGGGGGTGTACTCCACTGCGGTGGGCTATGCCGGGGGGCACACGCCGAACGCTACGTACAAGGAAGTGTGCAGCGGTCAGACCGGCCATGCCGAGGTGGTCCTCGTGGTCTATGACCCGGCCAAGATCACGTTCGAAACCCTGATGAAGGTATTTTGGGAATCGCATGATCCAACGCAGGGTATGCGCCAGGGTAACGATGTGGGCACCCAGTACCGATCCGTGGTCTATACGACAACAGAAGCACAGTTAGCGATCGCCAGAGAAACCGCCACTCGATACGGCGCTGCACTGCGTGGCGCAGCACGGGGCGAGATCACTACCGAAATCCAGATGGCGCCGACGTTCTTTTATGCCGAGGACTATCACCAGCAGTACCTTGCGAAGAATCCGAACGGGTACTGCGGCATTGGCGGGTGTGGAGTTGCCTTTAAATCTGCGGAGTTACAGGTGGGGGAGAAGGCGTAGCTCCAACGTTAGCCCAGCAGGAAGCCGCAAGAAGCCTTGCGTTCAGCATTGCCCCGTCAGCGTGTACGGGTCCATGGGGATTTCTAATCCGGTGGTGGGCACTAATTTCGCTCGTCACCCTCAACCGGTGGTGTCTTAAGCGCTCTACGAAGAAACTGACCAGATCCTTCGGCTGCGCCGTTCCCGCACGCTGGCGAAGCAACTCGCTGGCAGTACGCAGCGTGCCGACCTTCTCTGCCACCGCTGAGGCGATGAACTAATGCAACGAAACGTCATCGATTTTGGCGAGTTCAGCAGCCGCAGCCTTGCGTGAATGGGGAAGTTTCAAAGAGTAGGTGCTTGTGCGCATTTTGTAATCTCCTTGAGATACGCTCCTAGGGTCAAGGTCCTGACCCCGAAGCGTGCTGTCGCTGACTGCAAATCACGTACGTTATGGGTGATAAGCGTTTCTGCTCGACCGTACACTGCTGCTTCTAACATCAACTCATCCGCTGGATCGCGCAGTTGCGGGCGCTAGAAAAAACGTAGTTCGACGGGCTTTGCGGTGCTGGCCAATGCCGCGAAGAATCCGTCGACGTCCTTCGGACTCATGCCTGTCGCCAACCTTTGCTCGGATCACAACAGTACGCGAGTATTACTCTACTAACCGTCCCGATCGCGCTAGCATTAGTCGGTTGTCCGCGTTGCGACCCTGCCGAGTCGACTTGAACGGAATTCTGTACATGCCGGTTCACTACATCGCTCTCAGAGTCCTCGCCGTCGCTTACGCTCTCGGGGCCCTAGGCGCGTGCGCGTTCTACCATCCGATGCCCCTCGAGGGCCCTGAGCTTGACGCGGCCCTAGCGCCACCAGATCCGGTCGCGCTTGCGCGCGCGGCGCCGCTGCCCCATCCGCAGCTAGCGACGATGCAGTGGGATCTGTCCGCACCGCTGACGCCAGAGGCGCTTGGCATCATCAGCGTACTCGCCAACCCCGATCTGCGCGCGTTGCGTGCGCAGGAGCGCGTCGCTGAGGCGCAGGTATTCGCCAGCGGTCTGCTGCCGGATCCACAGTTCGGCTTCGGCCGCGATCGTGTCGGCAGTGCGCCGGACGCGAGCTACTCGGCAGCTTGGGCGGGAAGCCTTGCTCTGGATGTGCTTGGGCCGCTGCTCACCAACCCGGTGGATCGCGCCGCGGCGCGCGCGCATGCCGACAGTGTGCGCTTAGATATTGCCTGGGCCGAATGGGCAACAGCAGGGCAGGCGCGGCTGATGGCCGTGCGTCTGGACTATCAGCAGCGCGCCGCGCTGCTGGCAAGCGCCGCTGCAGTGCGTGCGCAGCAGGCACTGACACGCAGTCTCGCCGCTGGCGCACGCCGTGATCTGAAGGCCGATGAGATGGAGCTGCGGCGTATGGCTGCGGCGGACGCGGCGGCCCGTGCCCTAGCAGCGGCGCGGGACGCTAGCGCCACGCGCCTAGAACTCAACCGGCTGCTCGGTTTCCCGCCGAGCGCAACCCTCGAGTTGGCGCCACCCGCAGCGCTCGGCCCATGGCATGGCGCGGATTCGGCTGCACTGTTTGCCGTGGCACGGGTCGCGCGCCTCGACCTGCGAGCACTCGCGGCCGGTTATACCAGCCAGCAGGCGGTGCTACAGCGCGCTGTGCTCGGTCAGTACCCGAGGGTGGCCATAACGCTCAATCGCGCGCGCGATACGAGCCGGGTCTACACCACGGGCCAGGCGGTCAGCCTCGACTTGCCGCTGTGGAACCGTAACCGCGGGGCGATCCGTACTGCCGAGGCGGACCGGGCCAGGCTGCGCGTCGAGTACGCGGGACGGCTGCATCAGACGCGAGCGGACATTGCCGAACTGGTCGCCGCGCTGGACCTTGATGAACGGACTCGTGCTGCGCTTGAGGTGCAGGCGCCCGAACTGGAGCGTATTGCCGGTGCGTATGAGGCCGCCGCCGCGCGCGGCGATACCACCCTCCCGGTCGCCGAGGCCGCACGCGCCGCTGCATTGGATCGCGCGCTGGCACTGCTTGCCGTCCAGCAGATGTGTGCGGAAGAGCGCATTGGACTTGCGCTTGCAATCGGACAACCCCTGACGGATGCGGAGTTCGCCCCATGAACCGGATCGCACTTGCCCTGACTTTGACTGCTGCCATCGGCCTTACCGCGTGCAAAGGCGCAAAAGAAGACGAGGCGGGTGGACCCACGGCGGCAGTGCAGACCGTACCGGCGTCCGAGCGCGAGCTGGCGCAGACCGTTACTGGTTATGGCCAAGTGGAATTTGCGCCCGGGCATGCGCTTTCTTTGGTCGTGCAGGTCGAATCACAGGTAGTTGCCGTGCTAACGGCGCCTGGTGCGCAGGTGCAGGCTGGCACACCACTGCTGCAATTACGGCCGAGCGCACAGACGGCACTGGATGTGGATCGCGCGACCCGCGAGGCGGCGCTTGCCGCCGGTGAGGAACAACGCCTGCAGCGTCTGCGCGAGGAGGGACTCGCGACCGATGCCGAGGCGGCGGCGGCACGCACTCAGGCCGCGACACTCGCGCAGCTGCGGGACAGCCTCAGTGCCCGTAGTGGCGGCGGTCAGGACTATCTGCTGCGTGCACCGCGCGACGGTATTGTCGATGTCCTGACGGCGCAGCCGGGCGATCTGCTCGCAGCAGGAGCAACCGCGGTGCGCTTGGGCGATCCACACGCTCTGCAGGCCCACGTAGGCCTCGAGCCCGATGACGCGGCGCAGGTTGTGGCTGGAGCGGTGGCGCACGTCAGCGTGCCGCAGGCGGCCGTCGAACCGGTGAGCGGTCGCGTCACGGCCGTTGAGCGGCGCCTGGACAAGGACACGCGTCTCGCCGCAGCGTACGTGGCATTGCCACCGACCAGTACGCTGATGGTCGGCGTGCAGGTTGAAGGGCGCGTGGTCGTCGCTGTCCATCGCGGTGTCGCGGTGCCGGTCGCAGCCCTAGTGCATGCGGAAGACGGCTTGGTGGTCTACGTCGTTGCCGAGCAGAAGGCGCATCGGCAGGTCGTAACAGTCGGCATCGACGACGGCGCGTACGTCGAGTTGCTCAGCGGCGTCGCCGCGGGCGCGCAGGTGGTCACCACCGGCAACCATGAACTCAAGGACGGTATGACGGTGCGCCCGGTGGGCGAGACACCGGCCCGCGCGCAAAAGGATGCGCCGTGACCGCATGGCTCGCAATGCACCGTCGTTCGGTGCTGTTTCTGTTTGCCGTTGCGACCTGTGCGGGTGTCCTCGCCGCCTTGCAGTTGCCGGTGAGCCTGTTCCCGCGCATCGATTTTCCGCGCATCGTGGTGTCCGTTGATGCGGGCGAACGGCCTGCCGACCAGATGGTTATCGAGGTCACCCGGCCGCTCGAACAGGCCTTGCGCGGCATACCGGACGTACACCAGATCCGCTCGACGACCTCGCGCGGTGCCGCGGAGGTATCGGTCGTTTTTGCGTGGGGCGCCGATATGGTCGCCGCCCAGTTGCAGGTCGACTCGGCGGTCAACCGCAGCCTCACAGAGTTGCCAGCGGGTACTACTTTCGAGGTCCGCCGCATGGATCCGACGGTGTTCCCCATTGTTGGGCTGTCGTTAACCGCGGAGAAACGCAGCCTCGTCGAGTTGCGGGACCTTGCTTATTACCGGCTGCGACCCTTACTGGCGACGGTACCCGACGTGGCCCAGGTCGAGGTCCTCGGTGGCCAGTTGGCCGAGTATCAAGTGCAGATCGATCCGGCGCGCCTGGCCAGCGTAGGAATCGCCGTTACCGACCTGATGGCCACACTGCAGGCGGCCAACGTAGTCGCCGTAGCGGGTCGTCTAGAGGATCGCAGCACACTGTTTTTGACAATGACCGATGCAAGGCTACGTAGTCGCGAAGACCTACTCGCGCTGGCGGTGCATGCGGCGAACGGCGCGGTAGTACGCTTGGGCGCGGTGGCGGACGTTGTCGAGGGGACGGCGCCGCTGCACACGCGCGTCACGGCCGATGGTCGCGATGCGGTGCTCATCAACATCCGACAGGCCCGTGGCGCGAACGCGCCGGCGCTGTCGCAGGCGATCGATGCGCTGCTCGTGGCACATCGCGATGAACTGCCGGCTGACGTGCGCGTGGCCACTTTCTATGATCAGTCCGAACTGGTGACAGCGGCAGCGCACAGCGTGCGCGATTCGATCCTGATCGGCGCGTTGCTCGCCGCGCTCGTTTTGTTCTTATTCCTGCGTGACCTGCGCCTGACGCTGGTTATCGCGATTGTATTGCCGTCCGTGCTGGCAATCACCTCCCTGCTGCTGCGCCTGTTCGGTATGAGTTTTAACATCATGACACTAGGCGGCATGGCGGCGGCCGTCGGCCTGATTGTTGACGATGCCGTGGTCATCGTCGAGCACATGGTGCGTCGCCGCGACGAGCGCCTCCTGCCCAGCAAGCACTCGCTGTTGCCGGCCGCTGGTGAGATGCTGCGGCCGCTGCTCGGCTCGTCGCTGGCGACGATCGTGATCTTCGTTCCACTGGCATTCTTGTCCGGTGTCACCGGCGGCTTCTTTAAGGCACTGGCACTGACGATGGCCGCGGCGCTCGCTGTATCGTTCTTGGTAGCGTGGTTTGCGGTGCCCCTGCTTGCGGACTCGTTGATTAGCCGCGGTGCTTCTGGCGAGGCCCACGGACCGGCGTGGCTGGTGCGCTTGACGCGACACTACGCCGCGCTGGCAACGCGCGCGGTCGCCCACCCGCTGCGGGTACTGACCTTGCTCGGCGTGCTCACTGGCTGTGGCGCCGGTGCCTACTTGCTGCTGCCATCCGGGTTCATGCCGCACATGGATGAAGGCGGATTCATTCTCGACTATCGAGCGGCACCGGGCACCTCATTGGCCGAGACGGATCGCCTGCTGCGCCAGGTCGAGGAGCGGATTCGTGCTACGGCCGAAGTCGCGACCTACTCGCGGCGTACTGGCGTGCAACTCGGCGGCGGCCTGACCGAGGCCAACGAGGGTGACTATTTTATCCGTCTGAAGGCGGATCGGCACCGCGACATTGAAGCAGTGATGGCCGACCTGCGCGGTCGTGTCGAGGGTGAGGTGCCTGGCCTGCAGATAGAGACTGCGCAGTTGATGGAGGATTTGATCGGTGATTTGACCGCCGTGCCGCAGCCGGTGGAGGTCAAGCTGTTTGGTGCTGATCTCGCGCAGTTACGCGCGATCGCGCCGCAACTGGCCGAACGCCTTAGCAAGATATCCGGCGTCGTCGAGGTGCAGGACGGGCTCAAGACCGCTGGCGATGCCGTTGAGGTGCGCGTTGACCGTGCGCGCGCGGCAGCCGAGGGTTTGGACGCCGATTTGATCGCGCGCCAGCTCGAGGCTTTGGTGGGCGGTACGCTAGTGGGCCGCATCCAGTCGGGCGAAAAGCTGATCGGTGTCCGGGTCTGGACCCCACCCGCAGCGCGTCGGCGCGTGGAGGCGATCGGCAACCTACGGCTGCACACCCACGATGGGCGGCTGCTACCCGTACGACGGGTTGCGTCGATCCGCGTCGTCTCCGGTCAGCCTCAGGTGCAACGCGAGGACCTTGCGCAGCAGGTGGCAGTTACTGCGCGACTGGAGGGCCGAGACCTCGGTACAGCGATGGTGGCGGTGCGTGCTACTGTCGCCGCTATGAGTCTGCCGCAAGGCGTTCGCGTCGTGTACGGCGGCCTGTATGCGGAGCAGCAAAAGTCCTTCAGCGCGCTGGCTGTGGTCTTCGGCGCCGCCGTACTGCTAGTCATGGCGCTGCTGCTGTACCTCTACGAGCAGTGGGCGGTAGTGCTTTCTATCCTAGTGGTCGTGTTGGTCGCGGCGTCGACGGTCTTCATTGGTCTGCTGGTGACCCGCACTGAACTGAACATCTCAGCGATGATGGGCTTGACGATGACGGTTGGCATCGTCGCCGAGCTTGCTGTGTTCTATTTTGCTGAGTTGGATACTACGGTTGCGGTGCCCGTAGACCTGTTGGTATCCGCTGGCCGGCGACGGTTGCGGCCCATTTTGATGACGACGCTGATCGCGATTCTCGCGCTGTTGCCGCTAGCGCTCGGTATTGGTAGTGGTGCCGAGATGCAGGCGCCGTTGGCAATCGCGATCATCGCTGGCTTGGTCGGTGCGCTACCGTTGGTGTTGCTGGCGCTGCCCGCGCTCTACGGATGGTTGCGTCGTGGGTAACTCCCGCGCTCTTGCCTGCTCTTCAGTTGAACCTAAGACCACTGTACACAAACTTAAACTGATTTTTGCCTGATTCCTGTCACGAACCGGGCCACTGTGGTAGGCCGCTGCGGTCGTGGCTATACCCAAGGAGAGAGATCCCATGTTGACGCTCACTGTCCGCTCACTGACTCTATATGGCGCCTGTGCTGCTGCGCTGGTCAGCCTACCAATTGCCGCGTCCTCGGCCGCTCCGACGGCGGCCGCCGACTACCAGATCACGGAGCGTTGGAAGCTCCCCGGTGTCGGCGGCTGGGATTACGTCACCATGGATGCAGCGCACCACCGCCTATTTGTCACCCGCGGCGACCGCGTCGAGGTGGTGGATAGCAGCAACGGTCAGATCGTCGGCAAGATCCCCGGTACTTCGGGTGTGCACGGCGTCGCGCTGGTGCCAGAGCATAACCGTGGCTATAGCAGCAATGGCAAGGCCAACTCAGTCACTGAATTCGATCTGGACACGCTGGCGGTGCTGCGCGAGGTGCCTGTCGCGGCGATGAACCCGGATGCGATCCTGTATGTCGCCGGCCACCGGCAGTTGTATCTGTTCAATGGTAAGAGTCGTGATTTGGTGGTGCTGGACGCAGAGACCCTCGCGCTGGTCAAAAAGGTGCCCATGCCCGACAAGCCCGAGTTCGCGCAGGACGACGGTCACGGCCATGTCTACGTGAACATCGAGAGCGAGAAGGGCCAAATCGTGCGCGTAGATACCGACACCCTGACGGTGGATGCAACCTGGGCACTGCCGGGTTGCGCGACACCAACGGGACTTGCGATCGATCGGCGGCACAACCGTCTATTCTCAGTCTGCGACGGCAAGGTCATGGCCGTCACGGATGCCAAGAGCGGCAAACAAATCGCGCGGGTTGCAATCGGCGAGGGCCCAGACGCTGCCGAGTTTGACGAAGCCACTGGCACTGTATTCAGTTCCAACGGGGAAGGCACCCTGACGGTGGTCAAGCAGGACACGCCGGATCGTTATCACGTGGTCGCGACCGTAACCACGCAGAAGGGTGCACGCACCATGACCTACGACCCGACGACGCGCCGCGTCTATCTGGTCACCGCAGAGTTTGGCCCCGTGCCGGCGGCGACGCCGGAGTCCCCGCATCCGCGCCCGATGCCGCTGCCGGATACCTTCACCATACTAGTCGCCAGTCCGCGCTAAGTGGGAATGGGCGGTCATAGACCGCTCACCACGGGTTGTGCCGGCCGCATTGCGGCCGGGCACTGCCTCTAAGCCGTGGCGTTGCGTTGGCGCATGATCCACGCGACTTCGGCTTGCTGGCCAACGACCCTCATAGCGTTTGAGCGCCGTGGTTTGCTGGTGCACTTGCCGAAAGGGTTGTGTCTCGATGCGGATGCCATACCCTCACCGCGCTGGTCAACCGTACTATCGCGCGACACGATGGACGTCGACCCGTCGCATGGGGAGCGCGCCGGCTACAAGCAGTTCAGGAACGTCGTCAAGGCTTCCTGTGAGGGGCCGTTCAGCGCCGCGACGGCGTCTCTTGCCGCGCGAGCCTGTCCGTCGTGCGCAAGAATGGCAGCCAGCAGGGTGGATGCCCGTCCGTCATGTAGGAACTTGCCACGCTCCGATACGCCCCACAATGGCATGGTTCGCCACTCGTTTCCCGCCGCAGACCCTTGTGTCATGTGATCGTCCAACGATGGCCCCATCGCGTGTAGCAGCAGGTCGGAGTACAAGTAGACCGGTTGCCGTGTGCCAGGACCGGGGAGTGACGGCGTGTGGCAGCTCGAACAGCCGGTGCTTTGAAAAATGGCAGCACCGGGCAGGACCGCGCAAGCGGCCGATGTCGGGCCGGGGTTGATTGCATTGAGAAACTTTGAGGCGGCCTGTAGCACCAGCGCGTCGGCCTCCGGCGTCGGCTGATTGGCGTTGCAGCCGCTGATTTCATCCAATGGTTGTAGTGGGTTTGTGACCCCGAGCTCATCGCGAAAGGCGTCGCCTACGAACTCGACTAGTGTTGCATCGCTCGCCTTCCAACCAAACTTGCCGGTGCGCCCATCGGCAAGCACATTGGGTCGGCCCCGCACAGCAGCTGGCTCGAGTGCCCTGTTGGCGAGGACATCACCGATAGCGATGGTATCGATGATTCCATCACCACGTAGTGTCATGGCGTTACGTCGGGATACCAACGTGGCCTCTGGCGGAATACCGGTTGGAAGGTTACAGGCGACACCGAGTTCGGTGACCGAGTGCAGACGTGCGGTGGGTCCGCCATGACCGGCTAGATCTGAGAACGAGCCGTCTGCACGGATACGACCTACGAGTCGTTTTGACTGTCCCGGTAAGAGACCCATACCGCCTACAAACGGCGAGCTGTGACAGTCGGCGCAGGACTGCGCGTTGTATAGCGGCCCTAATCCCTCGTGCGGCGACACAGTTACAGAGAAAATAAAAGACCCAAAGTCCGACATGCTGCCGTCAAGTCCGAGACGCTGCGCCTGCGCAAATAAATTGGCGGTTGTCTTCGCGCCGCCAAAGGCGGGAGTAGAGATCAGTGCCCCACCGCCGCCGGGCGTTGTTCCCGTCACGTAAATAGTTTGTCCATCTGCGGATACCGCGAGGCCGTTGGCGCGAAAACCAGCCACTGTGACAGCGAGGAAGCGCCCACTACGGAAACGACCGTTGGTACTGATGCGCAGAATCGTATTGTTACCGCGGTTGAGCACGTATAGATCAGAGCCTCCGCCGAGCGTGGTGTTGCTGGCAAAACTGCCAGAGGCAACTTCACGAGTGGTCGGTGCAACGTCCACGGGCGCGTTAAATTCCGCCAGTTGGATTTCTCTGCGCGAGGCTGTGAAGAGTACGCCATTGTCCTGTAGGTCAAGCACGACGAGGCTGTTGGCCTGCGGATCGGCAATGAACAGGTTGCGGGTTGGCACCCAGCTCGCGGCAACTCCTTTGCGGACGACGACGCCGGGCTGGGTGGTTTCTGCAGTCGCGCGGTTCACCAATCGCAAGGGAGTCACCGTGCCCGCAGGCGCCAGGTCATCCACGCCTCGGAAGACGTTCACCTGAACGACGCTGCCGTCCGCTTCAACGGCGGCATAGACCGCCTTGCCGGTCAGATCCGGCGCTTTGGTGATTATGGCCAGACCGACTGCTGCGGACGTTAGGCCGTGGGGTGCAGCGGTGTTTCGATTCGTCTCGTTGCCAGTGAAGACGCCGCCGGCGAGCGGGTTTGGGGGGCCTGCTAGTGGGTACCCTTGCGGGTCCAGTACGGTCACTGTACCCATTCCGATAGCGCCATTCGGCGCGTTTGCGACCCAGGGTCGGCCGTTGCCGTTGTTGATCGAAATGCCGAGCGGCAGACTGACCGCCGGCAGTTCACTGGTGACCGCTGTCGGATTCCGGACGGAATTCAAAAAGGCCGAATTCTGGGCCGCATAGACCTGCACTGCGCCGGCGAGGGCCGTCGCCTGGCCACCTGCCGCGGCGAAGGCGCGTGGCACGACTATCGGACCCGCGGCTGGGTCAATGGATAGAATCGAACCTTCCGGATCGTTGGGGCGGGCGAGGGGCGCGCCAAAGTTGGACGTCGATGCCACCAGCACCCGCTTAGGACTCAAGACGGATCCTCGCTGTGTAAAAAGTGCGAACGGGGCCTTGTCGTGCAGCGGACTCCCTAACAGGAAGTCGCCTACTTCGGTGACTGCGCCGGCGCCCGGGATGCCGGTGGCGATGATGCTCGTCGCGGCGATGCCCCATGCATCGTCTGCCGCTGCCCTTTGTGCGCCGGCACTAAGCAGCCCTGCGGCCACGAGCGCGGAGGGCAGCATCCCTGATGCCGTACAGAACCTTAGGTGAATGCGTTGGCGCCAAAGACCTTTCATCGTGTATCCATCGAGCGGAGGGTTGCCTTGCACGCGTCGGCTTCGTTTTGCCAACCGTTGAGAACCGCAGCGTAGCTGACTCAGGCTCTAAAAAAAGCCCCTATTTCGCTATCTGGGCAGTATATCTGTCGACAACTGTAGCCCCGTATTTACATAACGCTATCAAAGCAAGGTCTAGGCCGACTCCAACTGCATTGGCGCTTGGTAATTTTCCAGCCCGAGTACGACCGAGACGCGCGCGTATCCGTGGTACGTCGGGCGCCAGTGGTGCCGTGGTTAACGCAGTGAGTAGATGACCAGTTCTACTGTTGCGTCGCGTAAATTTTCACAACCTCATACAAGAATCGGCGACCATTGAGCAGGGACTGCACGCGGATGCGCTCGTTCAGTCCGTGCGCGTGACTGCCTTCAGCGTCTGCAAAAATACCGGACAGTCCATAGGTCGGTACGCCGCTAGCGTTCAGAAAACGCCCGTCTGTGGCGCCTGTCGACATGGTCGGAACGAGCGCCACCCCAGGCCAGATCGAATCCGCCACCTGACGCACCGGTCCGAGGATGTTGGGTGTCAGCGGCGGCGGTGGTGATTGCATGCCCGGATCCCCACTTGGTGCAACGCTAATTTTCTCATCAGCGAGGGTGCTCGTGATCTCGCGCTGCACCTCTGCGATCGCGACACCGGGTAAGATTCTGCAGTTCACGTTCGCGCGCACGCGCTGCGGTAGTGCATTGGCTGCATGACCGCCGGTGATCTGGGTGACCACGCAGGTGGTCCGTAGCGCGCCGTTCCAGCCTGGATTGATTGCCCACAGACGTTCTGCTGCGGCCTCGTCCGACGGTTTGGCAAGCACGGCCCGCATGTCTGCGGCGACGGCAGGAGCTGCGGTCTTCGCCTGCGCTTCGAAGTAGCCACGTGTCGCGGGATTGAAGGCGATATGAAAATTATGTGTACCCAGACGAGCAAGACCTATGCTCAGACGCACGATCGGGTTGTTCTTCGTGGGGCGTGAGCTGTGGCCGCCGACATCGGACGCTTCCAGCTCAAAATCCTGATAGACTTTTTCTCCCGCCTGAATTTGCAAGGTTACCGGCTTGCCGCTTGCATCGAGTTCGCCGCCGGCGCCTTCATTCAACGCAAATTCAGCCGCGAGCGCATCTGGCTGCGTCTGCGTGAGCCAACGCACCGTATTGAACGTGTCCGGCGTCTCCTCGCCACAAGTCAATGCCAGTTTGATGCTGCGTCGGGGCTTGAAGCCTTCCTTTTTGAGCCGTACCAGCGTATCCGTGAATATCGCGGCCATCGCTTTGTCGTCACTGGCACCGCGCGCATAAAAGAAACCGTTTTCTTCCACGAGCTTGAACGGATCACGCTCCCAGTCCTCCCGCTTGGCTTCGACTACATCGATATGGGCGAGCAGCAGGATGGGCTTGGGCGCCGTCTCTTGGCCTCGCAGCAAGGCGATCAGGGCGCCATTTTTGCTGTCGTTCGGTGGCGCAACGATATGCAGGTCCGACTCGGGAATGCCGGCACTAGCAAGATGCGCGCGCATTGCCTGGGCGGCTTGGGTGCAACTACCCACGGAGCGCGTGGTGTTGATCTCAACCAGTTCCTGATACAGGCCACGAAACGCTGCCTCGTCGCCAGTCAGTGCGGCTGGCGTCGCGGCCTGCGCGAGAGCGGGGAGGGCCGCCAAGACGATGGCCAGCCAAGCTGTCTTAGATTTGGATCTCATGCTGTACTCCGCGAAGGGCTGCATCACGCCCGCTAAGATACCATGGACAGTGCGCCGCCCTCGAGTCGCCGAAGCGCCGGAATCGCCGCTGTGATCTGGCGCGGCATTGTTTCTGTCAGGCGACTGGGCGGGTTCGATCGTGACCCGCCGACCCGGACACCGCTACAACGCAGTGTGGTTTGGGCATACTGAGGGCCATGAGAAACGTTCTGCGTCTTGCCCGCACCGTATCGATGCTGTTTGGTGTGCTGACGGTGACAGCAATCGCGCCATGGGCGATTGGCGGCCCAACTGATTTCATCGCTCAAGCCGACCGTGGCGCTGCGGTCTATGCCAGGCACTGCGCGGTTTGCCATGGAGATCACCTGCAAGGCGCGGTCGCGCCGGCGCTCAGCGGGCCCGTCTTTGCGCAGCAATGGACCAAGGGCACGCGTACCGCGGGTGATCTGTACTACATCATCAGCACTTCGATGCCACGGCCAGCCACTGGATCTCTGACGCAGGATGAGTATCTGGGCTTGGTGGCTTACGTGCTGGCGCATAACGATGTCGCTCCGGGGGTCGATGCACTCACGTTGGATTCACTAGGTCACGCAGTCGCCGGCACCGGTACGGCTGGTAGATCCCCAGCGGCGGCAAGTAATGGCCGTCAGGACCGGCAACTGTTCATCGCGGGCGATCAGGGCATGGTGGCGCACGGCGCTGGACCCTCGGCTACGGAGCTTGGACAGGCAGCCCAGAGCAGTGACTGGGTGTACCACAACCATGATTATCGCGGTACGCGTTTCTCCCCACTGGAACAAATCAATCGTCAAAACGTGTCGCGGTTGCAAGTGGCCTGTGTCTATCAGTTCGGTGCGCTCGAGAATTTTGTCACTGGGCCCGTGGTGTATCGCGGCACGATGTTTGTGACGACTCCGAAGCTGACGGTTGCGATCGATGCCGCGACCTGTCGGGAGCGCTGGCGTTACCAATGGCCCGCACAAGATGCCGAGTCCTGGCCCAACAATCGCGGTGTTGCCATCAAAGACGGCTATGTTGTGCGCGGCACCAGTGACGGGTACCTGATCGCGCTGGATGCGGCGGATGGGCGCCTGCTCTGGGCCCGTCAGGTGGCAAGGCCCGCGGCAGGTGAAGCCTTCTCAATGCCACCGTTAATTTTCGAGGATCTGATTTTGATCGCGCCCGCGGGCAGCGAAAACAGTATTCAGGGTTGGATTGGCGCGTTCCGGCTGACCGATGGCGCCCCGGTATGGCGTTTCAACACTATCCCAAGAGCCGGCGAGCCAGGCTTTGACACCTGGATTCACGATGCGAAGTTGCCGATTGGAGGCGGTGCGGTTTGGAGCCCAATGTCGTTGGACGTACAACGCGGCCAACTCTATGTGCCGGTGACGAACCCCGCGCCGGTGTTCGGGGCGGATTTGCGCCGCGGAGCCAACCTCTACACCGACTCTCTGGTTGCCCTCGACGTGCATACCGGGACACTACGTTGGTATGCGCAGTTGGTCCCGAACGATGATAAGGATTGGGACGTCACGCAGGTCAGCCCGATCGTCGAAGTCGCGGTTGACGGTCATCTGCATCCGGTCGTGGTGGCCGGTGGGAAGGACGGCATTGTGCGGCTTTACGATCAAGACACGCACGCGCTTTTGCGTCAGACCGCGATTGGCCAACACCTCAATGTGGATGTGCCGATCACGGCTGCCGGAACCCGTTTTTGTCCTGGAGATCTGGGTGGTATCCAGTGGAATGGCCCGGCTTGGTATCCGCCACTGCAGACTTTGTACGTGCCGTCGGTTGACTGGTGCACGACGGGCAAGTTGGGCGACGAGTCGCTGATTGTGTCGGGCAAAGACTACATGGGTGGCACGGATGAGATGGACCCCGTAGCGCAAGCGCACGGTCTATTGACCGCCATCGATGCCAGCACAGGTTCTATACGCTGGCAATATCATTCCGAAAAACCCATGGTCGCCGGAGTCACAGCGACGGCCGGTGGCTTGATTTTCACGGGCGAGAACACCGGTGATGTCCTTGCATTCGATGCCGATGACGGGCGGGTGCTGTATCGATTCAACGTCGGTGGTGCGATGACGGCTGGCGTCGTGACCTACGCGGTAGAGGGTCGACAGTACATTGGCGTCGCCAGTGGCAAGGGGTCGTTTTGGTTTGGTGAGGACAAAGGGGCGCCAGCGATTTTTGTATTCAAGCTTGGGGCGCCATAAAGCGCAGTTTCACAGGGGTAAAAATAATGTCGTTACGCTTTTATAAGGGACTCGGCGTCTCCCAAAGTCGGGCAGTTCGCGATGCGGTCGTTTGCATGGGCCTGTTGGCCTTTGCGTCCGTGGGTTACGCCACCGCTGCGCGCCTCACAGTCACGGATTTGTTGGACGCTGTGGCGCCTATTGCAGTGATCGACAATCAAGCCTTTGTCCCCGGGCCACACGCAGCGGCAGCGCACGAGCCGTATCGCGGCACGCTCAGGCTTGCAGAAGTCCTGATGACGACGCAGCCTGCAGACTTACAAGCACACGCCGTCCTCGGCAAAGATGCGCAATATTTCCCCCAGGTGGATCTGACTTTTTTGTCTGTCCGCGGTGATCTGGTTCCTGTGACACAAGAGGTGATACGGGTCGGTTCGCTGCCAGGTGGGCGTAGTTATTGGGACGTCATCGTACAGCCCGGACGCGTTTGGTCTGAGCCGGCTGATCGGGGTTGGTCGCGCGGTGCGTTTCCGTTCTCCCTCGTCCACACGCTGGAGGGCGAGACGCACAACGGGTTGGCTACGTTCCTCTATCGGGGCGGCAAGGTGTCCCACCTGCGTTTTCAGATCGTCCAACAAACGACACCCGCTCACGTCGAGACCTACTTCACCGCCGTGGGTGTTACGCAGGCTACGTGGGTGGAAGCAACGCGCCGCGACTGGGCCGCCCTTGAGGCAACCTACAGGGCGTCGTTGCGGGACGCGGTTCCCGTGCGTTCCTGGTCGGAATTGGAGCGCAAAGTGGGTCGCGCGAAACTAGAGGGGTTTGACGCGGGGCTTGCCGCTGATCAGACGGTGCTGACTGGGCTCGATTACCACGGTGTTTTTTATACCCGCGGTTGTACCAGTGCTGGTGGCCCATTGCCCTGGTGTGATCGGACGCGTTTTGGCATCTGGTCGGTTACCAAAGCCTTCGCCAACGAAGTGGCGTTATTGCACCTGGCACAGAAGTACGGCCCCGGCGTCTTTGAGCTCAAGATTCGTGACTTTGTGCCTGAAGTGGCGGCTTACCCCGCCTGGGCAAATGTCCGATTTGATGATTGCATCAACATGGTTACCGGCCAGGGTAATGGCAGTGCTGAGCGCAACCCAAACCGTTCTGGCGATGGTTATATTGATGCGACCTACAACGATTGGGCAGATGCATCGTCGCGCGCGACTAAAGTGGCGACGTTACTGCGGATTGCGCGCGTTTATCCGTGGGGTCCCGGGGAAGTCGTTCGCTACCGCGACCAAGATATGTACCTGCTGGGGGAAGCGATGGATCGGTACCTCAAGTCCAAGGAAGGCCCGACCGCTGACTTGTGGTCGATGCTGGAACGGGAGGTCTATAGGCCACTCGGCATTCACTACGCGCCCATTAACCGTACGATTGAGGCGGATGGCAGCGCGGGGCAGCCGCTCATGGCCTACGGCTATTACGCGACGATCAGCGATCTGGTGAAAGTTGCGCGGCTTTATCATGCTGGCGGTCGCCATGCCGGAGTGCAGTTGTTGTATGCGCCGCGCATTGCGCAGTTGCAAGCCGGCACTGCGCCGCGGGGGCTGCCAACAGGCGACAAGGGTCCTTTTGGTGAGACGACATACTTCAATGCCTTCTGGGAAATGCGCTATGACGCGACCGAGGGGTGCAAACTCTATATTCCGGAGATGGTGGGCTGGGGCGACAACTCCGTCTCCTTGTTCCCGGGCGGATTAACCGCGGTGCGCGTGGCTCACAACCCATCCGCCGACACCTCTAATGCTGGTGACCCGGCCGCAATGGCACGGGTTGCCAATCGGCTGACACGGTTTTGCCCCTGAGCTCGCCCTGCTGGCTCCCCCAGCAAGCGCTTCAGTCAACTCCCTTGCCCTGCGTGGCGATGAGAGCAGGGGGCATCTTGTTTTTCGTTAAATCACCAGCGCTCTTGGCGGCGTCGGGCAAGGCGGGTAAGAACCACGGCGCAGCAGCGCCTTGGTGGGTCCGGCAAAACGGGGCTGCGGCTGGATGGGTCGCTGGCCCTTCGCGAGGAGGAGGGTGTCCCGGTCGTGGCCCATCTGCTACGGTAGACCTCTGTGCACAATCACAGCCAGCCTAGAGGCGAGTTCCCCAGTGCCCTCGATTGACCGCATTAAGCAGCGTAAACGGGAGATCATCTCCCGCTACAGCACTCCCGATAATCTGAAAGGCCTGACCCAGCTGTTGACTACGGTGCTGCCAATCGCCGGTCTGTGGTGGGTGACCGTGCGGACTGCCAGCGTCTCGGTCTGGCTGACGGTACTCGTGGTGCCGCTGCTCGCGTTATTTACGTTGCGCGCTTTTGCGTTGATGCACGATTGTGGCCACTTCAGCTTATTTCGCAGCCGTTTTTTCAATCGTTTGGGCGGGTTTGTCTTCGGCGTGCTGGCCGGTATGCCGCAGTTCGTTTGGGCGCAGAACCACAACTTTCACCATGCTCACAACGGCGATTGGAGCAAGTACCGCGGACCGTACACGACGCTCTCGGTGGAGGAATACGCGGCCCTATCAGAGTCAGGTCAGCGCATGTACCGGCGCAAGTGCAGCATGCTGACGGCGCCGCTCGCCGGATTCATCTATCTGGTATTTAATCCGCGCTACACGTGGCTGAAGGGCACCGTGCAGTGGGTCATTCACGTCGTCCGCAGCAAGCTGCGTGAGCCGGGCATCGCAGTGCGAGTGCACGTAGCGAGCTTCAAGCCGCGCTATTGGAAAAACGCGTCTGAGTACCGACACATGACCTGGAACAACATCGCCCTGCTGACGATATGGGCGGTCATGTCCTGGGTCTGCGGCGCTGGGTTGTTCTTTGCGGTGTACGTGGCTAGTGTTTCGCTTGCTGGTGGCGGTGGCATCTTGCTGTTCACCGTGCAACACAACTTTGAACACTCCTACGCGAGCGAGACACACGACTGGTGCTATGACCGTGGCGCCATTGAAGGTACCAGTCACCTTATTTTGCCGGCGTGGCTGAACTGGTTTACGGTCGACATCGCCTACCACCACATTCATCATCTGTCGGTGGCTATTCCGAACTACCGGTTGGCGGCTTGTCATCGCGAGTATGCAGATTTGATGGGGGCCGTGCGACGTGTGACTCTTGCCGAGGTCCCCTCCGCGCTGCAGTGCATCCTCTGGGACCGTCTCGGGCGGCGGATTATTTCGGTTGCCGAGTATCAGCATCAGCACTAGTGGCGTGCTAGCGCTGTTCTCGCGGTCTGTCTGCCCGTTGGATGCGTGTAGCGTTCACGGCTAGCAGCAGGCGATCACACGGCGAACGCCGTTCGGTTGCATTGTGGTCAGCGGCTGGGTCTGGCACCGAGGCCGGCAAAACAGACGGAATGCATATGTGCAACGATGGTTTCGTCATCGTATTTGCCATAAAGCCTTAGGTATTCCACCGCAGGATCGCAGGTGCGCGCGTAGTAGCTGTATAGGATCACGTCATTGGGCAGTTCCGACGCCAGTTCGCCGTTGCGTTTGGCCTCGGTGACGACCGCATCCAGCAGGCGATGGAGTTTTAACGCGCGCAGGATGTAGCGTGGACTCTGGGTTAGAAACGCGCGTACATGCGCGCTGGTCGAGGGCAGGAACGGTAGACCACCGCCGAGTCGCACGCGCAGGGCCCACTCTAAGAGCGACTGCAGGCGTTCCAGTGGGCCTAGCGTGTCCGGCAGTTTTTCCAGGTACGCGAGTGCCTCGTCGACCAGACGGACCATGGCCTCGATGACCAACTCTTCCTTGGATTTGAAGTGTTTATAGAGACTGGGTTTTGACAGTCCGACTGCGTCCGCCACGTCATCCATGGTGATGAGGTCGAAGCCCTTCTCTGCCAGCAGTTTAGTGGTGGCGTCCAGGATCGCGGTTTCGCGCAATTTGAAGGTCTGGTCTTTGAAGCTCAGTTTAGTAAGAAAACTCATTAGTCTTTAAAGTTACCAAATAGTAGCGTTATTGCCTATGCGGTATTATCCTGCACTCCCGCGGGACAACTAGCAAGATGAATGTGACTGTAAATGCAACTGGATTTGCTGCTGAGCGACAGCGTATCGCGGTGATTGGCGCCGGCATCTCGGGGCTCGCCTCGGCTTATCTGCTGGCCTCTCGGCATGCGGTCACCTTGTATGAGTCCCAGCCCACCCTCGGTGGGCACAGCAATACGGTGGACGTCACCGTGGGCGATCAGACCCATCCGGTGGATACCGGATTCCTCGTCTACAACGAGCGCACCTACCCCAATCTGATTCGCCTATTTGCCGAACTGGGAGTGCAGTCGCATCGCAGCGAGATGTCTTTTGGTGTATCGCTGGATGGCGGCAGGACCGAATGGGCGGGCACCAACCTCGACAGCGTGTTTGCACAGCGCAGCCATCTGCTATCGCCCGCGTTTTTGGGCATGCTGGGTGACGTTATGCGGTTCAACCGCGAGGCCATGGGTAATCTGTTGACCGCGCGCCAGTCGAGTCTGACGCTCGGCGAATTGCTGGATCGCGGCCGGTACGGACGCCGGTTTCGTGAGGCCTACTTGCTGCCAATGGTCGCTGCAATCTGGTCCAGTGGGCGCCAGGACGTGCTGCAGTTTCCGGCGGAGACGTTCCTGCAGTTCGCGCTCAATCATGGGTTGTTACAGATCACGGATCGGCCACAGTGGCTCACGGTTGCCGGTGGCTCGCGCTCTTACGTTGACCGGATTCGGGGTCAGTTGCAGGACGTCCGTGCGAACCTGCCCGTACAGCAAATTCGCCGCGGTGAACGCGGTGTCGCGGTCACGACTGCGTTAGGATCGGAGTGGTTTGATGCCGTAGTATTTGCGACCCATGCGCCGACGACGTTGCAGTTGCTGGTCGATGCGCTGCCCGAAGAGCGCGCGGCACTGGCGCCGGTTCGTTACCAGTCCAACCTCGCGGTGCTGCATTGCGACCCGTCGCTGCTGCCGCGGCGGCGCAAGGTGTGGTCCGCATGGAACTATTTAGGTCGTAGCAGAGGCGAGGAGGGGAGCCATGTCTGCGTGAGCTACCTGATCAATAAGCTGCAACCGCTCCCATTCTCGATCCCAATTGTGGTGACTCTCAATCCGGTGGTGCCACCGGATCCGTCGCTAGAGTTTGCTCGTTTCAGTTACGAGCACCCGATTCTGGATGCGGGAGCCCTTCTGGCACAGGCGTCCCTGCCCGGAGTGCAGGGCCGTCACCGGGCCTGGTTCGCGGGCGCTTGGACCGGCTATGGGTTTCACGAAGATGGCTTGAAGTCTGCGCTGCGGGTCGCCGCCGCGTTTGGCGCCGCGCCCTCCTGGGCGGTGCTGTGAACCACGGCGGCGCCTTGCTGCTCGTTGGGCGCGTCTTGCACGAGCGCGTTTGGCCGATCCGCAACCGTTTCGTATACCCCGCTTTCTACATCCGGCTATCGCTGTCCGATTTACATGCGGCAGACGGCCCTTGCTTCGCGGTGGATCGTCGTCGCTTGCTGTCGCTACGGTCGAAAGATTACGGGGCGCGGGATGGCTCCGACTTGCTGGTTTGGATACGCGGGTTGCTACAAGACGCCGGATTGGACGCGACGGGCAAAGTCTACCTGCAGACCATGCCGAGGATTTTTGGCTACGCTTTCAATCCGATCAGCTGCTGGTACTGTCACGACGCACAAGGACGACTGCGGGCGATCTTGGCTGAGGTCAACAGCACCTTCGGCGAGCGCCACTGCTATCTGCTCGGCGCCCCAGACAGTGGCGAGATCGGCCTGCGAACGGAACTGATCTGCCGCAAACGTATGCATGTTTCGCCCTTCTGTGAGGTCACCGGCCGCTATCAGTTTCGGGTCCTGGAACGAGAGGGTCGCAGCGTGCTCGCCATCGAATACCATGACGACAAGCGGTTGGTGCTGCGTACGGCGGTGGGCGGGACACTGCACCCTGCGACGCAACGTGCGCTTTGGCGTGCACTGGTCTGCCAGCCCTTGCTAACCTTTGGCGTGGTCGCAAAAATTCATTGGCAGGCACTGCGCTTGTGGTGGCGTCGGCTACCCATCCATTCTAAGCCTCCCCATTGCCCAGAGCCCTTCAGCATCGGAACACCCAGATGAGCATCACGCATACCCTCTCACGCCGTACCGCGCCAAGTTCCGCCCGCTTGCTGCTCGGGCTGCTCAAGCAACTGCGGGTCGGTCGCTTAGACTTGGTTACACCGCAAGGCGAAGCGCTGCAATTTGAGGGCCGCTCACACGGCGCCAAGGCCGCTCTGCGCATCAATGATTGGAAGGCATGCGCGGCCATTCTGCGGCATGGCGATATTGGTTTTGCTGAGGCTTATCGAGATGGTCTGCTGGACACGCCAGACCTGGCGGCTGTGCTACAGGTCGTTCTACAGAATGAGGCAGTGCTGGAGCCGACGATATTCGGCGGCGCGCTCTCCAATGCCTGGCATTGGTTGCGGCACCGTCTGCGACGCAATAGCCGCGCGGGCAGTCGCCGCAATATTCACGCGCACTATGACCTTGGTAATGAATTCTACTCGCTGTGGTTAGATCCGAGCTTCACGTATTCGAGCGCCTATTTTGCCGGCGATCATTCCAAGTCGTTAGAGAATGCGCAGCATGCCAAGTATCAGCAGATCCTCGACACTTTGCACCTCACCCCCGGGATGCGAGTTCTAGAAATTGGCTGCGGCTGGGGCGGATTTGCCGAATACGCTGGTACCCGCGGCATTGCTGTGCATGGGGTTACGATTTCTGCGGCTCAGCTTGCGTTCGCCCAGGAGCGCACCCGCGGGCTTGCGGGCGTCGAGTTGGAGTTGCGCGACTATCGGGACCTCACGGGCCAATACGATGCAGTGGTTTCGATTGAGATGTTCGAGGCGGTCGGAGAAGCCTATTGGCCCGCTTTCTTTGCAACGGTTCGCGACAGGCTGAAAGCCGGTGCTCGGGCTGCAGTGCAAACCATCACCATAGACGAACGCCATTTTCTGCGTTATCGCGCTGGTAGCGACTTCATCCAGCAGTTCATATTTCCCGGCGGCATGCTGGCGAGTCCAGAGCGTTTCGCCGCGCAAGCCCAACGGCAGAGCCTCAAGACAACCGGCAGTGTCTATTTTGGGACCGATTATGCCGAGACCTTGCGCCGCTGGCGTAGCGCCTTTGAGGCGAGCCTGAATGAGGTGCGAAATCGTGGTTTCGATGAAGCCTTCATTCGCATCTGGCGACTCTATCTTTGCTATTGCGAGGCGGCGTTCGATGCCGGCCGTATTTCTGTGATGCAGACATGCTTGGAGCGTTCATGAACTCACTTATCCGGGCTGCATTGATCAGTATTTTGTTGTCGATAGGCGCTTGCGCGTCGACAGATGTCAGTCGCTATGCCGCAGAAAAGCCGGTGCTCGACTTGGTCCGGTACTTTTCCGGTACCGTTGATGCGTGGGGGATGTTCCAGACACGCAGCGGTGAGGTGGTCAAGCGCTTTCATGTGGTGATCGAAGGCCGGGAGGACGCTGGGGCGCTCGTGCTCGACGAACATTTTGAGTATAGCGATGGCAGCCGGCAGCAGCGGGTATGGACTCTGCGTCGTCAAACGGACGGGACTTGGCAGGGCACTGCGGCCGATGTGGTTGGCGTTGCTGCGGGCGCAGTGGCGGGCAATACGCTGCACTGGAACTATGTGCTGCGTCTACCGGTCGATGGCAGAACCTACGACGTCGCGTTCGACGACTGGATGATGCTTATTGACGAGCACACGCTGGCGAATAGAGCGCGCATGAGTAAATTTGGCGTCCACCTTGGCGATGTGACGCTCTTTATGCGTCGGCGCGGCTGAGCTTGGCTGTGTTTTCGCTTAATCCTCCGCTGCGCGACTGGCCCACCCGTAAGGTTTGGATCGTTGGTGCTTCGAGTGGTATCGGTGCGGCTCTGGCCCGGGCACTGCTTTTGCGCGGCGCCAGAGTGGTGCTTTCGGCGCGCAACGGCCACGCGCTAGACGCAATCGCGCAAAGTCACCCTTCGTCGGCTATCGTGTGTCCGTTCGATGCGAGCCAACCGGCTGCCTGGCGGGGGGCGGCTGGGCGGGTGCATGCCACCGATGATCCGGTGGATCTGATGGTTTATTGCGCGGCTCAATATGAGCCGCAAAGCGTACTGCAGGTACATGCCGCGCAGGTTGCCGCGACGCTGGAGGTGAATTTGGCAGGCGCGTACTACGGCCTTGAGGCGGTCCTGCCCACAATGATTGCCCGTCGTCGAGGCGCTATCGCGCTGGTTGCGAGTGTCGCCGGCTATATGGGTTTACCGGGCGCCGCCGTCTACGGTCCAATCAAGGCGGCGCTGATCAATCTGGCGGAACTGTTGTACTGCGAACTAACGGGGCGCGGTCTCGCCGTCTATCTCATTAATCCGGGTTTCGTTGCGACGCCGATGACGGCTAAAAACCGGTTCCGGATGCCCGCGCTGCGCACGCCAGAGCAGGCTGCAGAGGCGATCATTCGCGGGTTTGAGCGCGGCTCTTTTGAGATTCACTTTCCAAAGCGTTTCACGCTGGCGCTCAAGGCGTTACGGTTGTTGCCCCAGTACCTGCGCCTGAAGATGTTGCTTAGACTCGTTCGTAACTAGGCAATCTTAAGATTCCTAACGCCAATCGCTGCCGACACCAGGTCCTTCTTAAGAGAAGGCCCCACGCGTCGGTCGCAGTGCAGTCGCGCGCGCCGAGTCGCTACGAGCGCCGAGATTGCCCTCGCTGGCGAGGGCACGACGCCTTCCTAGAAGCCTGTGCTGCTGCCTCGGTGGCACTCAGAGCGGCAGTTTCGGTAGTTCGACTTTGGGCAATGGTCCGGATAGTGACTCTAGGAATGCCACCAGATCCGCCACCTCTGCGTCTGTAAACGTGCGCGCTAGTTCCGTACTGCCCATGACTCTGACCGCGGCTGGTAACGTTGGGACTAGACCGTTGTGCATGTACGGCGCTGTATAGCTGAGATTGCGGAGCGAAGGTACACGCCACTGTGAGCGGTCCTGCTCCTTCCCAGTCCACTCAAAACGACCCAGATCGGACACCAGTTGATAGGTCGCAGCAAACGGGCTGCGCGGGTAGGTTGGGAACCGCATAGTAAATACGGTGCCTTGGGTGAGGCCAGGTCCATCGAAGGCAGGGCCTTGATGGCAACGTCCGCAGCCATCCGCACGGAATGCAGTCATTCCGCGCTGTTGCTGCTCGGTCAGCGCGCTTTTGTCGCCATTGACGAATCGGTCATAGGGCGTATCTGGCGTGATGAGAGTGCGCTCGAAGGAGGCAATTGCGACGGCAATGTTCGCTGTTGTGATCACTTCGCCGCCGCCAAACGCCCGCGCAAAATAGGGCTGATATCCCACAATGGAGCGAATGCGCGCCTCCAGGTACGCGGCGTCGCGCATGCCCATGTCGATCGGGTTGAGGAGTTGAGTGCGCGCCTGATCCTCCAGGCTAGAGGCTCGGCCATCCCAATAGTAGGACGTGAGAAACGCCACATTCCAGACCGTCGGTGCGTTACGACCATCCGATTCCCCGTGTACGCCGAGGCTAGTGGGCCGATGATCAGCGCCGCCCTCGGCGAGCGCATGGCAGGTAGCGCAGGCGACGGTACGGGATTCCGAGAGGCGCGCATCGTGAAACAACAGTCGACCGAGTTCGATTTTCGCGTCGCTCGCCGGACTTTCAGCAGGACTCGACACTTCGCGAGGTAATGACTGCCACGGGCGTTCGCTACCAGCGCCAATTGCGACAGATGCTAAGAGACTGAGACCCAATAATGGCAGCATCTTCATCAGTGGCTCCAAAGGTTGTGCAGCGATACAACCGAAATAGTGTCGTGGTAATCCCTCGAAAATGGCCGCTGAAGTGACCACGAGCGATCGATGCAATGATCGTGCGCGTTGCCGCTACCCAAACAATCAGCATTTTCCGCAGCACTAATAAATCGATCAGAAACGGGTTGCGAAACGTTTCGGGAAATCGTAGCGACGTTCGTATTAACCGCAGATCGATGGACAAAACGCGGTGACTAAGCGCAACAATCCTGCACCGAAGGATTCTTGCATCGTGGCCCTCAGGATTAATTAGTCATTCAGAATCTATAGAAGATCGTTCTTGCGAGTATTGATAGTCATTATCAGAAAAAACCTGTTTCGCATGGAATTTATTACTCATTTGCATTGCGAGGCGAAGCGGCTTCGCGCCGATTTACTCTCCATCGAGGAGTTGATATGAACTTTCGTTTTCCCCGAGCATGCCTTTCGTCTGGTTTGATGCTGGTCCTGCTGACGTTCCTCGTAGAGCCGTCTGCACATGCCGTGCCGAGTTTTGCGCGGCAAACCGGCATGGCTTGTGAAGCCTGTCATACCGTGTGGCCAGAGTTAACGCATTTTGGTCGGGTGTTCAAAGCAAACGGCTACACGCTTGATAATCTGAAGCAAGTTCGCGGCGTGACGGTCCAACGTGAGGAAATTCTCTCCCTAGCCAGCTTGCCGCCACTGTCCCTGATGGTGCAGGTGGCGTATACCCAGTTGGCCACACCGCTGCCGGATTCCAGTGGAGTAGGCAATTCGCAGAACGGAACAGCCTCCTTCCCGCAGCAGATCAGTCTCTTTTATGCGGGCAAGATTGCGCCGCACGCGGGCGCATTCATTCAACTCACCTATGGAAACGATAGTGGAACGCTCGGTATCGATAACACGGATATCCGCTTCGCGGGCTTGCAGGTGCTGCCCGGCGATCAGAGCCTGATCTATGGCGTATCTTTAAACAATAACCCGACCGTGCAGGATCTCTGGAATACAACGCCCGCGTTCGGATTTCCATATGCGACCTCGAATATCGCGCCAGGTGCTGCGGTCAGCACGCAGATCGATGGTGCCCGCGGACAGGACGTTGCGGGCCTCAGTTTTTATGCTTTCTGGAATGAGTCTTTCTATGGGGAGCTTGGTGCCTATCGCTCAGCGAAACAAGCCACAGCAGGACCACTCGATAGCGCCAGTGCTGGCGGCGTAGTTTCTGGAATTGCACCCTATTGGCGCTTGGCCTATGAGCACAATTGGGGGCGTCACTCCCTCGAAGCGGGACTCTACGGCGCTAAATTCAAAATTTTTCCGGACTTGGCCGCAAGCGACGGCGCCGGTTATGGTCAGGTTCTGAAAGGTCCAACCGATGATTTTCAGGATGTCGCGCAGGACCTGCAATACCAGTATATGGGTGACAAGAACCTGTTCAGTGTCACGGCGACTCGAATTCATGAGAAGCAGACTTACAGCGCAACTGCGTTGGCACTGGGGATCAACACGGTAGGAGCGGATCTAACGACCTTTCGTGCGGCTGCGACCTACTACTACAAACGTAAGTTTGGTGGGACCGTAGGGTACTTTTCTACTACGGGGGGTGCCGCTCTCTACAATCCTGCTGACCCTGCGAATGAGATGCCGGCGTCGTTGTCATTAACGCGAGCAGACACGCAGGGCTGGATGGCCGAAATAAACTACGTACCCTGGTTGAACACGAAGTTTTCGATCCAGTACACCGGTTTCAACAAGTTTCAGGGTCTGAGTAGTAACTATGACGGCACGGGGCGCAATGCGGGTGATAACAACACGCTCTATCTGCTCGGTTGGCTGTCTTATTGAGCCCTGCGCTCGAGGAACCTATCTGATGCGTAATGTAATGCTATTAAGCGCGGGCTTGCTCTTGATCCTCTGTGGCGGTGCAGTTTTCGCCGACGAGGTTATCGACCCGGAGGTTGTTGCACACGCGGAGCGCCTGGCCGTGGGCACCTGTGGCACTTGCCACGGGGTGAAGGGCGTGAGCAAGCAGCCTAAGTTCCCCCGGCTGGCTGGCCAGAATCCGGCCTATCTGGCCGCCCAGATGAAGGCGTTTCGCAGTCAACAGCGGGGCGATCCAGATGCGATTGGCTATATGTGGGGGATGTCAGCCTCGTTGGAGGACAGCACGATTGAGGCGCTGGCTGCTTACTATGCCGTGCAGACGGCGGTTGGGGCGAGTGCTGCATCGGATGGAGCGAGCGTTGCTCGTGGCAGGGAGATTTATGAGAAGGGCATTGAAGCGGCTGGCGTCCCCGCATGTAGCGCCTGTCACGGGCCCGATGCGCATGGCATTGCAGACTTTCCCCGCCTAGCCGGTCAGCACGCGCAGTACGTGATGAAACAACTCGCCTCGTTTCAGAACAATATGCGCAACGTTGCTGTCATGCATGGGGTGGCGCAGGCACTGAAGGTGGATGAGATGCGATCGGTTGCGGTATTTCTTGAGACCTTGCCCTAGTCCGAGGCGTGCCTGTACCTAACGTGGACAGTCTATATGTCGCTTGCCGCCGGTTTCTCTGCAGTGGGCTAGGTTTCCTCCCCTGCGTGCAGCGTGTAATGGACCGGTATTACTGGCTCATTTGTGTATGCCCGTCGATGGGCACAGCGCTAGGTGATCATCTGGCGTTATTGGCGTGACTGAGCGTGGTGCAAGTTGCCCGCTCTGAGGACGGAAGTTTGGCTTCCCGGTTTGATTCAAAGATCGGTTGGCACCACGTGCTTGTACGTAAATATCTACTTTCTGGGTAGGAGATCCGCGATATTCGGGTTGGGACTCTGTCGCTAGTGTTGTCCTGTGCATTAGGTCCGACGCGCGAGGTCTGTCGCGCGACGACCTTCCCTAATCAATCAGGAGTACCAACATGAGAAAGATCTTATTGGCTGCCTTGGGTGTGGGTGTCGCGGCGACGCTGTTGAGCGCCGTTGCAGGGGCGCAGACGCCAGGCGAAATCGCCGTGGAGGCTTCACGCATCGTCTCTAAGACAGCCAGCGAACAGCCCGCAGGCGGTGCGGTTGTTAAGGATATTTTACTAAGTTACGGCGTCAGTTATTCCGGCCTTGATCTGGGCGCAACGGCTGGCGTGGCCGAGCTTGAGCGGCGGGTCAATGCGGCGGCCAATAAGGCCTGTGTAGAGATTGGACGCCAATACCCCTTTTCAGAGCCTTCGGATGAGGCCTGCGCGAAGATCACTGCGGTGAAGGCGATGGTGAAGGTGCGCGCCTTAGTCGACTCGGTGGCGAAGGCCGCACTCAAGTAGGTCCTCCGGTACGGTTTTTCTCAGGATTGGGCAGTGCCAGCTCCGGCACTGGCCCACTTGGGGGAGCGTCGGTGCCTATAGGCATCGGCCTGGATGGCGGCGATGGCCGCGATCGCTCGCGCCATCAGCATCCGCAGTCGGATCGATCAGCGTCCTGCCTGTACGTTAACGGCCTTGCGTCGTTCCAGGGGCGCCTGCGCAGCATGCCGAGTGTCGCTGAGGCACTCGGCGTCGGTTTCCCGGCTCGCGACCCGCCGGGGGTCGTTGAAGTGACCACACAGGACCAGCGCGGTCTCGGTGATGCCCCTTTGGGCCGCGGCGAGCCCGGCGGAGTCGGTCAGATCAAGGCCTTTCAGGGAAAAGGTCCTGGACGCTTCTGTACGGGGCCTTGGCCGGTGTGCTCAACGCACCGCGGGTGCAATCGCCCACAGGGCGGTCTGCGGAGAATAGGCGTTTCGTGGTCTGCGAGGCGCTGCCGGTTGGCTGCAAGTGAGGCTAACAATGGGGCTGTGCACTAGGGCAACTCCTAAGACCGCCTGAAAGACCCTGAGATGCCGCTGCAAACGACCTGAATAGGTTTTTTGGCGTCCCCGGGCGGGTGCCACGTGCAGTGAGTCCCCAAATGGTAAGGGGCGTACAGGCGCGCTGCGTAGCCGCAGGTGCCGATCTACGCGACGCCTCCTCCGGACTGCGTTGCCCCCGTGGGCCATTGGCCGCCCCGTGTTCCTTAGTCCAGAGTGGTGGGCGTAGCTATAATCACATGGGACGGATGCCCGAGAAATCGGTGGGTATCCCAGGAGGAACGCATGCATTCCATAGAGCGGGGCGACACCAAGCCCTTGCTGTCGGCCAAATGGCGTGTGGACCCAGTCCTCGGGCGCCTTGCGTGCGATACCGACGCAGTTATCTGCTGGCCGCGCCAGTGCGGCTGATCGCGGCATTCGCTGTGGCGGATTCGGTTACTCCACGGTCGATCGATTCAGGGTCACCAACGGCGGACGGTGGACGACTACTACCGCCAATCCATTAGACGATGGGTCATTCTCTACAGATTTAATTGCGTATTTTCTTGAGTGACAAATGAACACACAGCAATCAATGATTGATCGCAGTCGCTTGGCCGAGCTTCGGCGCGTGGAAGATCAGACATTCTTGCAGCGAATCCCACGCTCTGTGGCGCTCAATGCAGAGGCAGCCGCCCACATGCCGAGGGGCGTACCGATGTCCTGGATGGCTGGGTTATATAGAACGCCGCCACTCTATATCGCACAGGGGAAGGGTGCCTGTTTTAGCGACGTGGATGGCAATGATTACTTGGATTTCAACCTGTGTGATCTGAGCATGACGGTCGGTTATGGCAATGAGCGGATCGCTGAGACGCTCAGCGTGCAGGCCAGGCGCGGCGCGCACTTTTTACTACCCACAGAAGATGCGATTGTGGTGAGCCGACTGCTTTTTGAGCGAATTGGGCTGCCGTTTTGGCAATTTACTTTGTCGGCTTCAGGCGCCAATACCGAGGTTATTCGCATAGCGCGCTTCATGACAGGGCGGCAACGGATCGTTATTTTCGGGGGCCATTATCACGGTCATCTCGAAGAAACGCTCGTTCGGGAAGAGAACGGCGTCAGCGTTGCCGATACCGACGGACTGTCGGCACGTTCGGCTGCCTATACGACTATTTTGTCGTTCAATGACCTGGATGCCCTTGAGAGAGTCTTGGCAGTCGGGGATGTCGCTCTGGTACTGACGGAACCAGCCATGACCAATTGCAACGTGATCTTGCCGGATCCTGGCTTCCATAGCGGTCTTCGGGAACTGACACGGCGCTATGGCACGCTGCTGTGCATCGATGAGGCACATACGTTCCAGTTCGCCTATGGCGGGCTTAGTCGCGAGTGGCAGTTGCATCCTGACTTTATCGTGCTCGGGAAAGGCCTGGGTAGTGGCATGGCTTTTGGTCTGTATGGGATGAATGCATCGGTTGCGGAGTGCTTTACGCGTCACCTCGACGTGGATATCGGTCCGCGGGGGATTGCGACGGGTGGGACCACCTATGCGAATGCCCTATCGCTAGCGGTTGCCCGAGTGATGTTGGAGGAGGTGCTGACAGTGCCTGCCTACGAACGGGTCCGCTCATTAGGCGTTCTGTTGGCCGATGGTTTGGATTCAATTTTTTCAAGCCGCGGATTGCCTTGGCGGGCCTTCCGCTGTGGTCCGCGGTCGGGATTCTGCCTCGAGCCCACGTTGCCGCGAACCGGCACGGAGGCCATCCGTTCTCTCGACTATGAGTTGATCGACGCGCGGCGGGTGTTTATGGCGAACAGAGGCATATGGGACGCCGTCCTATCGGCTGGTCCACAGGCCAGTATTGCGCATACGGATGCGCAGATAGGCACGTATTTGTCGATGGCAGGTGCCTTTCTCGATCAAGTATTGCGGCAAGACAGCCTTCGCCCGGATCGCCTGCCCTCAGATGCAGCGTGATCACGAGTCTCGCCGGATCATGCGCGTGGTGTTGCCGCCGCTTGTTGCATGGTTGGGGTCTCTTGTCGGTTCTTTCGGTGCTGGTCAGTGCTGTGGAAATTGTGGCCTGGTTGCATTGCGATTGGACGTCCTCTGCTGATATTCAGGCCTTGATGGGCTTCAATTGGCAACTCAGCACACCATATTTCCTGATGGCTTTTTGTGCTTCTTCGATGCAGCAGGTGTTCCCGTCAACCTTTAGTCGTTGGTTAAGAGCGAACCGACGGTATATCGGGTTGGCATTTGCCGTGGTTGTTGGCTGGCAGTTTGCAACGATCTGTCGGTTCAGCCTGCGTTTTCCTTCAGAGTTGGTGAGCTTTCACGCCGATGCCTTTCAATATTTGGAAGACTCGATTTTTATCTACGTTGGACTGATGGTGCTGACGTCCTTCCGTTTCGTGTATCGCCATATGAGCCTGGCTGCTTGGCGGCATTTGCACAAGACAGGAATTTTCTTGCTTGGTAGTCTGTTTTTTTCGAACTATCTGTTCGAGTTGACCGTCCGAAGCGACATGAAGACGATGATAGAAACGCTGGCGTTCGCGCTCGCCTTCGGTCTTCGTGGGGTCAGCGCGTGGCAACAGTCTGCTAAGTTGAAGGGTAGGGTAGTGTTTGTGGCGGGTGCGGCGCTCAGCGGTTTCGGTGTGATGCTGATTTGGGATCTGTTTGGATTGCAGACCGATAAGGGCGTGCATTGGACCAGAGTGCTGTTCATGACGGGGGTCGCAGCGGCACTATTGCTTGGGCTGAGCCCACTGGTATTGCGGCGTCGGATCGGTGGTCGGTTTCGTGGATGGCTATGCGAGAACCAAAAGTATTTCTTTTTTATTCTGGCGTTCAATGGTCTGTTATACGGTGCGCTTGTCGCACTGCCGCCTTGGTGGGTTGCAGGTCGCGGGTTGCCCTAGCGGGATTCTTTTTTACTGGTGAAGCGTAGTAGAACGCGCACTCGGCGGTGCCTGATGCAGCTTCGTGTGCTGCGTTCAGGTCGGTGACTACAATGTTCTTGGGGGCGGTTGTGAGACGTATCGTTCTCGTGCTGGTCTTGCTTGGGGCGGTTGCGTTGTATGCAGCGCCCTATGTTTATTTTGAGTATTTCAGCGCGACCAAAGGCGCGACTGCGCGGTTGGGCGCGGTCCCGACTACTGTGCGTGGCGAGTGGGTGGATGATTACTTTGTGGTGCAGAAGATTGATGCAGCCACTTATGCGATCGGCGAGCCGCGCTACTATCAAGGCAACTACAGTTACTTGCTCGTCGGCACGGCGCGTGCCTTACTGTTTGATGCCGGGTCTGGGCTGCGCGACTTGGTTCCGGTGGTTCGCTCACTCACGCAACTGCCGGTCACTGTGTTGCCCTCGCATCTGCACTTCGATCACGTCGGGGCGCTGGGTCGATTGGAGCGGACGGCCTTACCCGACGACGCGGGCCTGCAGCGGCGGTTGCGGAATGGGGCGCTGACGCTGACGCGGTATGAGTTTCTCGGCGCTATGGATCGGCTCGAGCCGCCCACTTTTCGTGTCGATGAGTGGTGGCACGATAGACAGTGGGTCGACTTGGGTGACCGGTCGGTGCAGATTTTGCACACGCCAGGACATACAGCGACCTCTGTGTCGGTGTGGGAGCCCTCTCGATCCCTGTTGTTGGTAGGGGACTTTATATACCCCGGTGAGTTGTATGCCTTTTTGCCGGGCGCATCACTCTCGGCCTACCTAGAGACCTCGCAACGCCTGCTGCGGCTACTGCCACCGGCAGCCCGGTTGTACGCCGCCCACATGCAAGACCCACCGGCGGTGCCTGCAGCGCCATTATTACAGGTCAAAGATCTGCAATCGCTCGCGCAAGCATTGGTGGCGCGCCGTGAGGGTCGTCTCGACGCCACGGGCTTCTATCCCCGTCGCTATCCCGTGACCGGTCCGATGACCCTCGCGACGGGGTTGCCGTGGAATCTGCGGTAGCCCGGCGGGCTGCCGCAGGCACTACCGTCACGGCTGGGGTTCGGTCATCGGGTGGGTCGTCGCCGATTCCAGACCCGCGCCGCTAGGCGCTGCCGGTGTCGCGGGTGTCAGGGTTGCCGCAGGACGGGTGGCGGGTGCCGGTCCGCCCGTAGGAGCCTGGTCGTTCAGTCCGGGGAAGCGCCGCATCGCGGCGAGCAATTTCTGTGCGGTCTCTGGTGCCGGCGGCGGGTTTGGCCCGAAGATATCTGACGCGTATACCCCGCTGCGCTTGTAGTACGCGCTATTGGCATTGTTGTCGATGCCCATCACAGAGCCGTCTAGGGAGACGCCGGCAAAGAAACCCTGCGCGCGAGAGTAGGAGAAAATCTCGGCGCCACCGATATCAGTTGCACCGGACGCCTGACGGCCCACGGGGCCTGCGGCGATGCTGGCGCCGGCGCCAAGCGTCACTTTCCCGCCGGTGACCCCTTCGATACTGCGCCGGGACGCGAATACCAAGACGACGTCGCTCACTTGGATTCCGAATTGCAGGCCGATGTTGAGGCCGCCGATGAAAACAAAGGAGGGGTTCGACCAGTGACCATTGGTATCGCGCACCAGCATGACGCCCTTGCCGCCGTTGCCGCCAATGCCAGGAATGCCACCCTTAACGACCCCGGGAATAATGGCAATGCCGTAGGCGCGATTCAGTAGCCAGTCCGGGGCCCGCTGATCGGGCATTTCCATCATCTCTTCGAGAGTCTGGGTGGCTTTGACTACGGTGGCGTCCTGTTTCTTGGTGGCGAAAGCAGCCGTCGAAACACTAAGGAGCAGGAGTGAAAGTAGTGCGAGGCGTCGGATCAGCATTGTGCAACCCCTGAGGTGTAGGACTTCCATGGGACCTCGCCCAAGGGGCAAGGTTCCGTTGTGCCCATCATACCGGACCCCCGAACGAGCGCAGAGCGCGAGCTGTCTGTGACTGGCGTCTAAACCCTCAGAACCAGCCGGTTAGGTGCAGTTGTCCAAGAAAACCGTTGTGCCGGTAAAACGGTTCGCTGCCGGCCGCTCCGCTGGTGGTGCGGGCATCGCGAAAGTCGGCGTATTGGTAACGGACGAAGTCCAAGTTGAGGCCGGTCGTCCAGCGCTGGATGCCCAAGTGTGGATGCCAACGGGTCTGGTAAGTGAGCCCCGTGCCCACCTGGATAGACAGGTGCGCGGCCAGTGAACGGTCGCGGCTGACATCACCCAAAGGCACACCCATGACGAGGTCCGCATAGAAGTTCGCATGGCCCTGACTATAGCGTCGGCCATGCACATCGAGGGTCCAACGCTCCTGACGGAATGGGCGTACCCAATCCACATCATAGCTGCGCGCGCGGATACCCCACGAATCGTAGTAATAATTACCGCCGGCAGTCAGTGTGCCGCGATGGCCCATGAAGTACTTGGCGTGGACGCCCGTATGGTCACGGGTGCGGGTGCTAGGGGCGACTTCGGCGCCGGTGATCACCAAACCGTCGTTGAGGACGAATCTTACGCCGGCATCGGGGCTGGCCAGATCGCCCGACTGCGCCAGGAGCCCACCATCCACGGTGACCCGTAGGGTCGGCGTTACGATTTGATCCACAGAGGCCCACCAACTACGGCGGTAGGCCCGACCCTTAAAATCAGGGTCCCTCGCATCGGTGGCATCAAGAACGCGGTAGACGCTGTCCCAACCGCGCGAGACGCCAACGGTCAGGGTGGTGAGATCGTGGAACAGCCCTTGGCTGATCGATGCGCGTACCAAGGACGCCTCTAAGGACGGGCCTGAGGTCCGAGAGACCCCGGCCGAATACAAGGTTGCGCCGTCTCTCAAATCCAAATCCAGCCGACCCAATTGGCGCGTTTCATCGAGTCGATGTGTATTTGGGGCCGCAAGATCCACGTCCGACGCCTTGACTCGATCCCGCTCATACAGAGCTGATAGGGAATAGAGGCGCCCAAAGTGCCGGGTGACGGACAGTTCCGGACCGCTCACCTGATCGCCTCCAGCATCCGAGAAGGAGTAGGCGAAATCAGCCCGTTGTTCGGGTCGTACGTCTGCATGGGCGAGTCCCATGATCAGCGCTGTCGATCCAATCCACGTGCTTAGAGCGGTGAGTAGCAGTGCATTGCGCATGAAAATGTCCCTTTAGCGGTGGCCAGCGACATCGTCGTGGCGACCGTCTCGTACCGCTTCGCGCAGGCCGAGGCTGCGAGTGCGCTGTCCCAACAGAGCCGCATCGCGGTCGACCTGCATGGAGGCCTCCTTGAGGTGGGAGCGCTCATAGGGGCGGACCGCATGCAGCCCGCAGCCTCCGAGTAGGCTGCTCCCGAGGGCGAGGCTAAACAGCAAGTGTATGCGGGCCATGATCAGGTCTCCTTCAAGCGCGCGTTGACCAGCGGCGCGCAGTTGCGCTCTTCGCCATGCGTTGTTGGCCATGCGTTGCGCGGTTCGAATGCATCAGAAATAGATCGAAAAGCCGATCGTGCTCTCCATATTGTTTGCGATTTTCTTCGCACCAAGGAGATTTTTCTGGGTGATCGAGTCCCGTACATCAATGTGTGCAGCCATTCGATCCGAGAGCAATAAACGATAGCCGACACCTAAGTTTGCAGCGTAGAAACTATCGGCCCCGTAGTGCAGCGCACCGACACCGGCGACGACATAGACGGCCGTGGTGTAGGATTTTTTGCGGCCGAAGAACGCTTCGCCTGGCAGTACGTCGTAGCCTAGATCCAGCGCATAGTCGTAAACGCGACGCTGGCTACTCGTAAAGGTCTGGCTTTGTCCTTGCGCATCCAGATAGCTTGCAGAGCGGAGTTTCGACAGGGCGACGCTCGCTTCGGCGAAGAATTTTTCCTTGATGTGATAGGTCCCGCGCAAAGCGAGCGTTGGCTCCGTGCCGTACGGCTCAATGTTGAGCAGTCCGGCACCGGCCGTTAATTCGAAGTTTGAGTTTCGAATTTTCGGAACCTTGATCTGTGGACGCACCACTTCAGGTTCGACGATGGGGGAAGTGTCGGTGGCGCTGGTGGGGCCGCTCGTGATCGGCGCGACCTTGGCGTGCCGATGGAACGGCCACAGGTTGGGCAGATGGGCGCAGCCGCTCAGCGCGACCGAGGCGGTGATCAGAAGTAGAACGCGAAACCGGCTTTCCATTCGTTCAATGCCTCGTTCGGGTCGTTCGGATGAGAGGATCCAGACAGGAGGTAACTCCGTTCGTGGATGCGGAATTCAAAGCGGTTATTTACCGCCCAGCGTAACCCGGCGCCGTAGTAGCCGACGGATTGAGTTTGGGTTGAAGGGAAACCACTGTAGCCGAGATTGGCCCGTATTTTGGCGATGCCGCCGCCGACCTCTAGGAAGGGCGTGAATCGCCAATCCGGGCGGGGCATCTGCACGATGCCCACGAGCGTCATAAAGCGGTCATAACCTTGGGTAGGCTGGTGGTCTACCTCAAACTGGACCGTGAGTCGGGGTGAGGGCGAGTAGCCTGCAAACGCATCGATATTCCACCCATGACCCAAGCGGCCGCTTTCCGCGCCAACGATCCAGGGGAACACGTCCACATCCCGCCGATCAGGGTCCTCCAGGGGTAGCGCATCGCCGTTGGCAAGCTGGGTTTGCTCAATTTGCTCCCGCCGGACCCAGCCTTCGCGGTCTCGCTCGTCGCGCACCTTGAACCAGTCCGTGCGGCGGAATAACACTTGGACGTGCTCGCCCCGCGGCACCACATGGAAAACAGGGTAGCGGCCGCCTGGACCGGTGTGAAATTCCAGATAGGGGCCCGTTACCGTCACCTCGGCATAGCGCCCGGCTTCCCGATCGAAGCGGCGGTTTGGCTCTGCGCTGGCATAAGCCCCGGCCCATAGCGCGCTGAGCACTAATGCGAGTCTGCCGATATTCCAAATCAGTCTACGCATGCGTCCTGCCATGGCCCTATTTTCTCTGGGGCAGATAGATCAGTGTGCACGGTTTCGAACAGGCTGATTGTGCCGGATTGCAATTTAGCGACATCGGTCACCCTGTCTGAGCCCTTATCGCTGCGCATAGTAGCAAGGCCCACGGCGAACGCCATTGTTGATAGGCGTAGTCAGCCATAACGCGGGGAAACTGTCGCCATCCGGCGACGTTGTTCGATTGCCGCCGAAAAGTGTGAAACCGGCTGCATAATGCGCCGGTCGTGCTGCGTTGACACCCTGCGTGGTGCATGCGACGTTAGCGCAGCGTTGCGGCAACGCGTACCCTTGGCGTGTCCGCTGGTTTCTTAATGAAGGGCACAGAAGGCTCGCAGATGACGATCCCTTGGTTTACGCAGGTGGAGGGTGCGGATGCGGTTGCCGGCTAAGTGCCTGTGGGTGATCGCTTCGGCCCTGCTGGCGCTGTTGTCGACAGGAGTGCAGGCTAAGCCGCGTCACCCCCTGATTGGGCGGGCAGCGCCCGAAGTATTGCAGCACCTAGCACCCGGTCGGCCTGGCAATTTCCGACTCTCCGACCATCGGGGCGAAGTCGTGTTGTTGGGTTTTTGGACCAGTTGGTGTGGGTCTTGCGGCGATTACCTTGAGATGCTGCAGGGCCTTGATCAGACCTATGCACCGGCCGGCCTCGTCGTTTTGGGGGTCAGCCTGGATGAAGACCGCCAGGCAGCGCTAGATTTCGTGCACCCATACGCCGCGAAATTGCGAACCTCCAACGATGATCCCGTCGCTGTGGGGCGGTTGTATGCGGTCGAGGATGTACCGCTGACGATTCTGATCGATCGGGATGGCGTGGTGCGCTTTGCCCACGCGGTCAATGACCATATTAATCAAGCAGCGATTCGGCGCGAATTGCGCACGCTGCTGGACGAGTGACGCTGGCTCCCGAACGGAGTCAGCCCCAGACGAGGTAGGTAGGAACCATGAATAGCGCTATCCGGATGACCTTGCAGGGGCTGTGTATGTGTGCGCGGCACCTCTTAGTTGCTTTGGGCTTCGCGGTACTGTTGGTAGCGGCCCCTGCTGCACGGGCGGCAGAGCCGGCCCCCGCAGCCACATCGCCGCGTAGCCTTGAAGCGGACGTACAGAGTCTGCGCAAGGACGTGCTAGAACTGAACAAGGACCTGTCCGCGCTCGAAGAAGAACTACTCTTCCCCGCGAATACACAGTTGGCGGTTTTCCTGTCACTGGATGTCGGCGCGTTTTTTGCGTTGGACTCGGTGCAGTTGCGGTTAGATAACAAAGAAGTAGCTAATTATCTCTATACCGAGCGCGAAATCGCCGCCTTGAATCGGGGTGGAGTGCACCGAATATTTCTCGGTAATGTGGTGACCGGCAAACATGAATTAGTGGCTTTTTTCACTGGCAAAGGGCCGCATGAACGTGATTATAAGCGTGGTGCAAATCTGACCTTTGAGAAGGGCCAGGGCGCCAAATATCTGGAACTACGCATCTCGGATCGCCAGAGCGCGCAGCAGCCAGAGTTCACCGTGAAGGAATGGGAATAAGGTGACGGTGAGGTGCCCTTGCCCATGAAAATGCGTGCGGCATTAGGCTGTCTCGTCGGGCTGCTCTTGCTGACTGGCGCAGCCAGCGCGGGTCGTCGTAGCGTACTGCTGAACCCCCAACTGCCGCCGCCTGGCCCCGGCGCCTTGCGTTCGGTTGCAGTGCGGGACTTGCCCTACGGGGATGCACTCTATTATTTCTATCTCGGCGACTATGAGACCGCGTTAGAGCGATTGCAGTTTGCGGACTCGGCCGGTCGACTACCGCACCATCAGGACGACGCCCGACTCCTGATGGGGGGTATCGAGTTGTCCCTCGGTGATTACACTGAGGCAGCCCGAATTTTCAGTGAAGTACTCGATCGACCAGCCGTCCCAGACAATGTGCGCGACCGGGCTCATTTTTATCTCGGCCGCATGTGGTATCGCCGTGGTTATTACGCGCAAGCGGTAGATAACCTGAGCGCTGCCACCCACGGCACCTTGCCTGCAGACTTTGATGCAGAGCGACGTCTGTTGTTGGCGGAGGCCTTACTGGCCGGGGGCCGCAACGCAGAGGCCGCCGCGTTGCTCGAACACTGGGAGAGCGGGTCTGTCTGGCGTGCCTACGCCGAATTCAATCTCGGGGTTGCCCTCGTCCGCTCCGGTAAGTTTGAGCAGGGGGCGCAAGTGCTCGATGCCCTTGGTAGCCGCGTAGTGCAGGATGAGGAAGGGCAGGCCTTGCGCGATCAAGCGAACGTCGCCTTAGGCTATGGCTTTGTACAGCAGCACCGCTCGGCTGAAGCTGTTGCTGTGCTGGCGCGCGTGCGCGCTAGCGGTCCTCAGGCAACCAAGGCCCTGCTGGGGGCCGGTTGGGCGGCTTCTGATGCCGGCAATTTCAGGGAAGCCTTGGCGCCGTGGCTGGAGTTGCGTGGCCGCGATTTGCTGGATCCGGCCGTGCAAGAAAGCTACTTGGCAGTGCCTTATGGATACTCCCGTCTTGGCGCGGAAGCGCAGGCAGTAGCCGCTTACGAGGTGGCGTTAACCGAATTCGAGGCGGAAACCCATCGCCTAGATGAGTCCATTGGAGCGATCCGTAATGGCGGTCTGGCAAAGGCGCTAGAAGACACCCCCACCAATCCTGGTGCGCCGGTGCCGGTTGCAGTGACCAAAGTGCCCGCTGGTCGTTATCTCTATCGCTTGTTAGCGCGCGATGACTTTCAGGCGGCTCTCTCTAATTGGAGAGACCTAAACGGGGTTTCTAAACGCTTGGATTTGCGCAACAACGACGTCGATGCATTCGCTGAGTTAATCGCCTACCGGCAGCATCGCTTCGAGACGCAACTACCCGGTGATTTGGCCGCATTCGATCGTCATGATCTCGACGGCATGGTGCAGCGTCGCACCGACCTTGAGGCGCGAGTCGCCGAAGCAGATGATCATGCAGATCTAGCAGCCTTGGGCACGCCACGTCAGCGGACAATTTGGGCGGAACTGGATCGCATGGAAGCGCTCGTCGATCGCGCAGGGGATTCGGATGATCCGGACGTAGAAGATATCGCTGAGCGTGTCGATCTGTTGAAGGGCTTCCTCTACTGGGAGCTCAGCGACGGATTCAAATCAAGAGTCTGGACCGCCCGCAAACGGTTGCGTGACGTCAATCATCTGCTGCGTGAGGCGACGCGTAGTGCCAGCTTTATAAAGACGGCGCGGACCACGGCGCCCGCCAAAAATGCGGCCTTCGCACAGCGCCTTAATGCACTTCGTCCCCGAATCGATCAGATTCACACCCGAGCAACTGCGCTGCGAGATCGTGAAATGGAGGCAGTTGCCGAATTAGCTGTGCGTGAACTTGAGATGGAAAAGACGCGCATTCGAGACTACGTGCTGCAGGCGCGTTACTCGTTGGCGACCTTGTATGACCGCGCTTCTGCACCGGCCGCTCCCAAAGGAGGGCCTGTCAAGTGAACAGACGTCTGCGTTGTGCAGTGTCGGTTGCGGTGTTGGCGGCATTGACATCGGCTGCACTGGCAGTCGGACCGGCACCGACTATTGGTGATTTATTGAAGCGTCCTGTCGATGTGCGTGTTGGGGAGAAAGTCTCGGCCGACCCGGATCGGGCGCGGCAGAACTACGAAGCATTCCTCGCTCTGTCCAACGGCGACGATGCACTCCGTGCCGAAGCGTTGCGCCGGTTGGGAGATCTAAAACTTGAGGCGGGGGAGGAAGAGCGGATTGGGCGCGACCTCAATGCCGGCTCACCGTTAGCGACTCGTGATGCGATTGCGTTGTATGCGCGTTTGTTGGAGACAGTACCCAATTATCCCCGGACCGATGCGGTGCTTTACCAGCTGTCGCGCGCCTACGAAGCCGCCGGTGACAACGATAACTCATTGGCGACGCTCGATTTGCTGGTGACGAAGTTCCCGCGCAGCGCGTTGGCTGCGGAGGCGCAGTTTCGTCGTGGTGAGCTGTACTTTAGTGGGCATCGTTGGGCTGATGCTGAGGCAGCCTATCAGACGATGTTGATGAATTTTTCAGCCTCAGAATTCGTTGAGCAGGCGACCTATAAATTGGGCTGGTCTCGCTTCAAGGCGGGCGACAACGACGGCGCGTTAGATGCGTTTGTGCGCTTGCTCGATCGTCAATTGATCAGTGCAGAGGGGCGAGAAAACGATCTCGATACGTTCTCAAGGCCCCGTCGCGAGCTTATCGAGGATACGCTGCGTGTGTCGGCTGTAATTTTTGCGACGGATGATGGCGCCACGGGCGTTGGTAAGTTTCTAGGGCGTGTCGGCCGCAAGCCCTATGCGGACCTGCTATATGCAACGCTCGGTGACCTGTACGCTGCAAAGGAGCGCTGGACCGACGCGGCGACAGCATACAGTGCGTTTGCGAAGCTCGATCCAATGCATGAGCGTGCGCCGCTGCTGCAGAGCGTAGCGATTGATGTCTACCGGCGCGGCGGATTTTCGCAACTGGTTTTGCAAGCCAAGCAGGACTATGTTGAGCGTTACGGTTTGGGCGCGGATTTTTGGACCAACCGTAATGCGCAAGAAATGCCGTTGGTGGTGCGGGAGGTGAAGCAGAACTTGCAGGACCTCGCCGCTTACTACCACGAGCAGGCGCAGGCTTCTAAGGTGGCGAGCGACTATCAGGAAGCGGCGCGCTGGTATCGTGAATTTCTGACTGAATTTCCCAAAGATCCGGCCGCAGCGGATGTCGCTTACCTGCTGTCGGATGCTTTATTTGAAAGCCATCAATATGGAGCGGCCGCGACAGAGTATCTGCACGCAGCGTACGACTATCCGGCGGCACAACGCTCCGCGACGGCGGCTTACGCTGCTGTAGTGGCATTTGAAAAGCAGGAATCCGCAACGACAGGGGTCGAGCGACTGCGTTTTCACCAGAATACTCTTGAGGCGAGTTTGCGCTTTGGTAAGGCATTTCCTGACCATCCAGAAAGCGGTCCGGTACTTGTTCGAACGGCGCGTCAGCGGCTGGACGATCATGAGTACCAGTCGGCTCTGGAGGTCTCAGAGCTGGCAATTGACAGGCAACCCGCGCTGGCTAGTGTGCTGTTGCGTGATGCCTGGATTGTACGGGCGACCGCTGAATTTGAGCTGGCGCATTACGAGCGGTCTGAGCAGGCAGGCCTCGAGGCATTGAAGTTTCTTCCTGTGGCTGATAACCAGCGCGGAGCGGTTGAGGAGCGCCTCGCGGCGTCTATCTACCGGCAGGCGGAAGCACAGCGTGGGGCGAGTGCGCCCGGTGAGGCGGCCCAAACGTTTCTTCGTATCGGTCAGTTAGTGCCCCATGCCAGTGTGCGTGAGGCTGCTGATTACGATGCCGCGGCAGCATTTCTGGCGGCAGAACGCTGGACTGATGCGATTGCAGTGTTAGAGAGTTATCGCCGGGAATACCCGAAAAGCGAACGGCAGGCGGAGGTTACTCGGCGCCTTGCCGCCGCATACCTCGCTGCGAAGCAACCGACGACAGCGGCGGCGGAATTCGAACGTATCGCTAGCCAATCGGGCGTGGATGCCGCGACGCAACGGGATGCGCTGTCCCAGGCTGCGGAACTGTATGAAAAAGCCGGTGAGCGTGCGCGCGCGACCGGCGTCTTGGAGGCGTATGTCCGGCGCTTCCCGGAACCGTTTGATCCCGCTCTCGAAGCGCGGCAGAAATTGGCCGATTTTGCGCTCGCGACTGGCGATCAGTCGCGACGCCTGACGCTCCTCGAGGCACTAGTTCAGGCCGAAGCGGCGGCGGGATCGCATCGCACCGAGCGCAGTCGTTCGCTTGCCGCCCAGGCGACCCTCGAGTTGGCGGCGCCGTTGCGCGATGCCTTCGCGTCGATACGTTTGACGCTACCGCTGAAACGCTCATTAGAGAGCAAACGATCCGCGCTGCAAAAGGCGCTTCATGCCTATGAAGTGGCGGATTCTTTTGCCATAGCAGACGTTTCCACGGCAGCGACTTTTGAGATGGCCGGTCTCTATCAGAGGTTGGGATCGGACCTAATGAAGTCGGATCGTCCGAAAAATCTTCCCGCCGATGCGCTGGAGCAGTACGACCTTTTGCTTGAAGAGCAGGCGTTTCCGTTTGAGGAAAAGGCGATTGCCTTGCATGAAGTCAATGTGGCCCGGTTGGCTAGCGGGGTCTACGATGATGCCGTTCGGCGTAGCCTCGGCGCGCTTGCGGTCCTCAAACCGGCGCGCTACAGCAAGTTAGAGGCGCTGGAAGCACTGACCATTGATATGGTTAATGGTGCTGCGGGCAGTCCAGCGCTCGAACGAACGGTGCGTTTCCAAGAAGCGGTTGCGCTGGCGCCTACAGACCCGGAACGTGCCGAACGCGAGTTTAAAGAGTTGAACGATCAGGTCGCTAACGTGGCAGGTCCCGCATTCAATGCCGCAGTGCTGGCCGCGAATGCGGGGCGCTATTTGGAAGCAGATGCCTTGCTTGTTCGTGCTGAGAAGACGGCACCGAGTAACAGCGCAGTCACGGCTTTGCATGGCGTAGTTTTGCGTAATCTAGGTCGCTTTTCTGATGCAGAGCGCACCTACCGAGAGTCCCTAGCGATCGATCCGAACGCTGTGCGGACGCGCCGTAATTTAGGGGTGTTGCTCGATCTGTACCTTGGTCGCGCCGATGAGGCGGTCACTGAGTGGCGTCGGGCAATTGAGTTGGAGGGGGGTAACCCGACTCTGGAAGGGTGGGTTGCAGAAGTTACCCATCGTAATCCGCCAGCCCAGCGTAAAGACTCGGGGAGTACCGAATGAGAAGTGAACGCGGCTTCATGACGGTTTTCTTGCTCGTGTGCGTCACCCTCCCGACGTTGGCCGCAGAACCCTCGGCCGTGCCGACAAGGCAGAGTGAGTCGGGTCCATCGCCGACAGCAACGGCAGCCAAGCCCGTGCCGAAGGCTCTGGATCGTCTAGACCTGGAAGCCACTGAGGTCACCGGGAACCGGGAGTTGCCGAAAGTAATGGTCGTAGTCCCCTGGAAGCATGCCGATGTCGGGGACGTCTCGGGCCGCCCCAGCAACAGCCTGATGGATGAAGTCCTAAAACCGCTGGACCGTGACGTCCTGCGGCGGGAACTCGATTATTACGGCAAGATTGACTCGGCGACGAGCCCATCCCCTGCCAAGCCTGAGAACTAGTACACGGTTTTGATTACATAATTCGTTTCAAATTGGTCAACCCGGGATTTCGGCCGGGAAGAACATCTGGGAGCTTCGCATGCACGCCTTCGACGTCGTCATCAACTTCTTCAAGCAGGGCGGTTTCTTCCTGTACCCGATCGCTTTGGTCTGGATTATCGGTTTGGTCATCGCGGTGGAGCGGTTTGTCTACCTGACGCGCGTCGGGTCGGGCAATGATCGGCTCTGGTTCGCGCTGCAGCCTTTGTTCGAGGTGGGAGATTTTAAGCAGGCCACTGTAGTGGTCTCGGAGTCGGAAGGTGTATTAGCGCAAGTGATGCGCTACGGCATTAGCCGTATCAACACCGCCCGTCGCCGTGACGATGTCGAGAAAGCAATGGAAGAGAGTTTGGTCGAGGTGGTGCCTCAGTTGGAACGCCGCACACACTATCTCGCGGCATTGGCCAATATCGGCATGCTGATGGGCCTATTTGGCACCGTGCTCGGCCTGATCAATGCGTTTGCCGCGGTCGCGCAAGCCAATCCCGCCGAAAAAGCGAGTCTGCTGTCGGCGAGTATTTCAGTGGCTATGAATAACACCGCGCTGGGTCTGCTCTCTGCTATCACGTTGTTGTTATGTCATCTTTATTTGGAAACCAAGACGACTAATATCGTCGACGGCCTTGAAGTTGCGAGCGTGAAATTCTTAAATGCGCTCTCGGAACGAAACGCTCAGCCTCCGCAAGCGGGCGTGGCGAGCTGAGGTTATGGCCGCCTCGAAAATGCGCGGCCGCCAGGCGCGCAATCATGCGCGCTACAAGGGTAGGAACGAGATCAATATCGTTCCGATGCTCGATATTTTCACAATTCTTTTGTTCTTTTTGATCTTCACTGCGGTTTTTTCCAAGACCCACATTGTCGAACTTTATCTGCCGGCAAAGAGCAGTGAACCACTGAAGTTGCCAGATAGTTTGCAGCTCGAGGTGGTCGTTCGTAAGAACACGCTCGTCGTTCAAGATCGCAATACGGGTCCTTTAAAACCCTTGCCGAACGTCAATGGACAATACGATTTCAATGGTCTGAACGACTTCTTGGCGCGCGTAAAGGCGCAGGTGCCTACGCTGCGCTCCGCGACGGTCTTGCTTGAGGCCGATGTTTCATACGATACGATCGTCGGAACAATGGATGCGGTTCGTGCCTTCGATGGCATTGAAGATGGCGTCGCGGCGAAAGGCGAGCTCTTCCCCGTAATTTCGTTAGGCGACGCGCCTATTGAGGCGCACCCATGAAGCGGCTGATTACACGCAAGGGTAAAGCGGGTGGTTCTGGCCACGGCATGCCCGCGCTGGTGCCAATGATTGATATGTTGGTGATCCTCGTGGTGTACATGTTGGTGCACACCGCGGATTACGAAATTTTGCCGAATACGAAGAACATTTCGATTCCTTCGTCGGTGTCCGAGTCGAAGCCTAATAACTCGACCGTACTGATGATTACGAAGGACACCATTTTTGTTGACGGCAAGATTGCCGCATTAGTTGCGGGTGTTGAACGCGGTGATGAGGGCAGCCTGCATGCCGTCGAAAATGCGTTGAATGCCTCGGCGCATGCGGAAACTTTTTTGCGCGGTAATGATTCGCAGTTGCCGGAAGTTACAGTCTTGGCGGATAAGGATCTGCCTTATAGCGTTCTTAAGGCTGTCATCACATTGGCAACGCACGCGCATGTCGGCAAGTTGTCGCTGGCGGTGGTAGAGAAAGAGCGCCACGTGACCGCGCCGGGTGGTGGCTGACATGAGTTTGCTTTCGGCCAACTTTCGCGTTTACGATTTACCGCTGACTGCGGACTCTGCGCAGGAGCGTCTGTTCAAGCGCTATATCCGGGTTGGTCTACTGGTTTGGCTTGTCGTGGTGGTGGGCGTACGTCTGCTCCCAACCCCGCCTGCGCAGCCGGTATCCGCGCGGCAGATGATCGATCATGCGGTCGAGCTCAAGCTCACTGTCCCGCCGCCGAAGGAAGAGATCAAGAAGCCGGAGCCTAAGCCGATTCCAAAGCCGACCGTCGTTGATCCGACGCAGACAGCGCAACGCACGGCCCAAAAGGCCATGAATGCGATGAAGGACGAGTTTGCAAGCCTCCGATCGCTCCTGAAGGCGGAGCCGCTGGCGAGCGCTAAGCCGCTAAAGGCGAAGGTGGATGGCCCGGCACGCTCCGAGCGATCGATGCTTACATCGGATCTTACGGCGGCCAGCGGTGGTATTAATACCGCGGCGATGAGTAGTGGATTTGGCGGCGGCTCTGGATCTCTGAAAGGTCACTCGACCATGCAGGGCATTCAGTCCTTCGCAGATGGGATGAAGAAGAACGGCGAAGGCGCTCGACGCACTGGTGTCAGCGGTAAAGCGTCCCGTAGCCGTGAAGAGATCGAAATGGTCTTTGACCGGAGTAAGGCTTCGATTTATAACCTCTATAATCGTGCCTTGCGTAGCGATCCGGCGCTGCAGGGCAAGGTCGTAGTTCAGCTCACCATCCTGCCCACGGGTGAGGTAATGGACTGCAAGGTGCTGTCTAGTGAGTTGAAGAACGAAGAGCTCGAACGCAAGCTCATCGCGCTGATCAAGATGTTTCATTTTGCTGATCGCGACGTGGAGATTATGACGACGACCAAACCCATTGAATTCTTTCCAGGGTAACTTCGGCGCATGAGTCTTTACGAGGGTTTGTGGTGGCTGCACGTGATGGTAGCCAGCGTTTCAATCGCTTTTTTTATGGTCCGTGGTGGTCTTGTGCTGTCGGGCCAGTCAGTGCCCAGGCGCGGCGTGCTCGGCGTCTTGCCGCATGTGGTGGATACCCTTTTTTTGGGTAGCGCGTTCGCGCTGGCCTGCACGATCCATCAGTATCCTTTCGTCAATGATTGGTTAACGGCGAAAGTGCTCCTGTTGGTGCTGTACGTCGCACTGGGTTCGATGGCCTTGCGCGGCATTCGTTCTTTTGCAACTCGCCTTTGGTCTTTTTTTGGTGCCTTGGCCACTGTGGCCTACATTGTATGGACGGCGGTTCATCACAGCCCTGCCATGCCGTTAGCATGGGTTAAGTGGATCTGGCTTTAACGCGCGTTAGTTCTCGCGGCATTACGTTTTGAGAAGGCGTTGGCCCTGCGCAGGGTTTCTAAAAACAAAATGCCGAATACGATCAACGCAACGCCGACCCATTGAGCCGCACTCAGTCTTTCCTCAAGAAGCCAGGCGCCTAGGAGAATTGTGGTGGGCGGTCCGATCGTGCTGACCACAGAGGCGCGCGGTGCGCCCAGTCGACGCACGCCTTCCGCCATTGCGAGTATGGGGATGATGGTGGCGAACAGAACTAGTCCAGAGAAGAGCGCGATGTCGCGCGTTGTCCACTCGGTCTGCCAGTGCGTCCCTCGAATGAGGTGCTCGGTAGTAAGGCTCAGGGTTGCAGCCGCAAACGCATAGACGGTAAAAGCCGCGCTCCCGATGGCACGGGAGCAGTGGTCGCCCGTGACGTAATAAATGGCGGATGTGACGGCGGCGGCTAATACCAGACCCGCACCGGCTAGGTTGCCATGCAAAATGTTCAGGTCGAGTCCCGTCACAACCATGAGAATGCCAGCATAGGTGATGACGAGTGCGCCTAGCATCGAACCGTGCGGACGGCGCCGATAAAGAACGGCGTCGATGATGACGACAATGGAGGGGTAAGAGAACAGTAGTACGCGCTCGACGCTGGCATCGATCAAGTGCAGTGCGCGGAAGTCCCAGGTCGCGCCAAAGTAGTAACAGGTCACGCCAGCGAAGGCAGCCCACGCGATGGCGGGTTTGTTAGCTGGCGTGAGGGTGCGACAACCTTGCGTGAAGATCGTCCATGCGACGATGCAAGGTAATGCATAGAGGGCGCGTAGCAGCAAAACCGTCTCTACCGACCAACCATCGGCATACAACGCTTTGGCAAAGATGCCCTTCGAGGCAAATCCTACCGCTCCGATCATCGATAGGATCAGACCTAGCAGTTGTCCGCCACGCACCGAGGATGGGTTGTTCACGGCAAGGTTGTGTCGGGTGTGTCGAGGTGCCAGGTTGTGAATTCTTCGACGCCGAGGCGACTGGGCCGGTAGTTATTGACGGGCGCGCCAGGGTCCGGATAACCGATGGCGAGACCGCAGACCAACATCTGGCTATCTGGTATTCCCAAGATGCCCCGCACGGTGGCGTCGAAGGGCACCCAGGCCGCTTGTGGGCAGGTTGCTAGACCCGCTTCGAGCGCGACCAACATCAGGCTCTGCAGAAACAAGCCGCAATCGAGCAAGCTGCCGCCACCGAGATCGCGATCGATAAAAATGAATAATCCGACTGGGGCATCGAAGAAGTCGAAATTACGTAGCTCTTGTGCCATTCCCGCGGCGCGGTCACCTTTGTGGATGCCGAGCAATCCATACAGCCCCCAGCCGCAGGCGCGCCGGCGTGCCAAGTAGGGATCACGCCAAGCGGGCGGGTAGTAGTCATACGTGCGCCCGCTCGCGACACTCGGCGAGGTTGCGGCGGCGCGGGTGGCGGTACAAATACGCTCGCGGATCGTGCCGTTGACCACGTGCAGTTGCCAGGGTTGGATATTGGATCCACTAGGGGCCTGTCCGGCGGCGGCGATGAGGTTGCGCACAAGCGCGGTGGAGACAGGGCGCGATAGGAAAGCGCGGGTCGAATTTCGGCCACGCAGGAGGTCAGTCAAAGACATCAGAGAACTTCTTCGAGGTGCTAAGACGTCAATCTAAGCGATCCGGACCAATCGCGCACCCTAAAGCGCTAGGATTTCTACTCGCGCTCCCCGATACGTTTTGCGACGAGGCTGTCTCGTGCCCGTTCTAGCCGAGCGGTCAGGCTGGGGCCGAGCTTGAGGGCGACCCCGATGGACAATGCGTCGATCAAGGTCAGCTGGGCGAGCCGCGTCGTCATCGGTGTGTAGACATCCGTATCCTCATCGACCGACATCTCGAGCGGCACGTGGCACAGGCGGGCGATGGGTGAGCCGGGTGGGACGATGCCGATGATGGACGCACCCGCATCGCGGGCAATCTCGAGGCTCGACATTAGGTCGATCGTGCGACCGGTGCTCGAAATAGCCACTACCACGTCCCCGCGGCCGAGCATGGTTGCTGCCATCGCATGCAGGTGCGAGTCGGAGTAGGACATGACCTGCAAGCCCAGCCGAAAGAATTTGTGCTGCGCATCCGCGGCGACGATGCCGGAGCTCCCTAACCCGTAGAATTCGACACGCCGAGCATGCGCGATCATGGCCACCGCGGTCTCAATGCGATCTGCAGGGATTTGGCCGGCCACGTCTTGCAGCGTGCGGGTCGCGCGTTGGAAGACCTTGGAGACCAATTCAGCAGGAGAATCCGTTGCGGCAATATCCCGATGGAGGAACGTTGCCCCGGTCGCGAGGCTTTGCGCTAGCCGCAGCCTGAAGGTCTGGTAGCCATCGAGACCCAAGGAGCGACAGAAACGAATGACGGTGGGGTCGCTGACCCCCGCGCGGGCGGCGACGGCGGAGAGCGCGCTGCGCAGTACCCAGGCCGGTGCCGCGAGGACCACGTCGGCGACTTTTGACTCGGCCGGCGTTAGCGAAGGGCGCAAGAGACCGACGCGACGGAGTAGTTCCGCTTCTGGTTCTGCGGGGTTCGGCCGTGCGATCTGGGAGGGGTTCATGTTCAGAAGGTCTCGTCGTACCAAGTAAATCCATCACGTGCGATTAAAGCGCCTGCCGTGTTCGGCCCCCAGCTGCCGGCCGCATAGGGTTTTGGGTCCTCGTCATCGGCATCCCACGCGGCGCGAATTGGGTCGATCCATTTCCAGGCAGCTTCAACTTCGTCGCGTCGCATGAACAGGGTCAGCTTGCCCTGAATGGCATCGCCGAGAAGGCGTTCGTAGGCTTCAAGAGGGCGAGACTTGAAGCTCTCCCCGAGGTCAAGCGATAGGTCTACGGGCCGCAGGCGCATGGCTTCGCCCGGCGCTTTGGCCAGAATCCGTAGCGTGATCGATTCGTCCGGTTGTAACTGGATCATCAGTCGATTCGGTGGGTCCGAGTTGAATGGGCCTGAGAAAATCGAATGCGGCACAGGGTCGAATGTAATGACAATCTCGCCCACCGAACGTTGTAGGCGCTTGCCTGTGCGTAGGTAGAACGGCACGCCGGCCCATCGCCAGGTATCGATTTCCGCCTTAATGGCCACGAAAGTCTCCGTGCGGCTCTGTGGGTCAACACCCGGTTCGCTACGGTATGCGCTGGTGCGGTCGGTACCGATCACGCCCTCACGGTATTGGCCGCGTGCGGTCTTCAGCAGCGCGTCCGCTTCGCTGATTGGGCGCAATGCACGAAGGACTTTGAGTTTTTCATCGCGCACCGCGTCCGCTGAATTATTTGCTGGGGGCTCCATCGCGAGGATGCAGAGCAACTGCAGCAGATGGTTCTGCACCATATCGCGCAGGGCACCGGTACGGTCATAGAAGCTCCCTCGCGATTCGACGCCCAACTGTTCGGCAACGGTGATCTGCACGTGGCGAATTTGGCCCCGTCGCCATAGCGGTTCAAAGAGTGAATTGCCAAAACGCAGGGCAATGAGGTTCTGTACGGTCTCTTTGCCGAGGTAATGGTCGATGCGATAGATCTGTGATTCGCGCGCCATAGCGCCCACGGTCTCGTTGATGCGACTCGCTGATTCACCGTCCTCGCCTAGCGGCTTCTCCAACATGATTCGTGACGTCGGCGTCACGATGCCGGCAGCGGACAGTTCCCGGCAGATCGCGGCAAATAGATCCGGTCCGGTGGAGAGGAAGAACAGGCGGACGATGTCTGCGCGCCCCGCGAGCGCCTGCGAGAGGTCTTGGTAGTCCGCCGGGTGTGTGGCGTCGACCTTCACATAGCCCAAGAGCGCTCGAAAGCCCGCCCAGACGGTGTCCTTGAAGGCTTCACCTAAGTGTTGCCGGCATTTCTGTTCAACCTTGTCCGCAAAGGCGTCTTTGGTCAGTTGCGATCGAGCGATGCCAAGAATCCGTGCATCGGCGGGGATTAATCCGTCCGCGTAGCGTCGATACAAGGCAGGGAGGAGCTTGCGCATTGCAAGGTCGCCTGTGCCGCCGAAGAGAACCAAATCAAAGGCGGGAGCGGCACTGCTTTGGGGTGCGTTAGAGCGGCTGTCATTATTCATAAAATGTAGTTTAACTACTTATTAGGCCTATGGAAATACTACTTCGTTTTAAAGGCGAAAAATAACTAAGTTATTGATATATAGATATGAAATAGAAAAATAACTATCGAGTATTTTTATTTTTGTAGTTAAACTACTGTAGTTTTGTGACTGCACTGAGACTAAATCATGTCTTTAGCCTACCCCCTGCACCCCGTTGTGCAGGCTGTGACCGACCGGATCATTGCCCAGAGCGCCGAGACGCGCAGGGGCTATCTGGCGCGGATCGAGGCGGCAGGACAGCAGTCCTCAGCGCGCGGTCGATTGTCCTGCGCAAATCTGGCCCACGTGTTTGCCGCTGCCGAATCGGACAAGGACGCGCTACGGGGTGCGCGCTGGCCGAATCTGGCTATTGTGACGTCCTACAACGACATGCTCTCAGCGCACCAGCCTTACGACCGCTACCCTGCGGTCATTAAGGCGGCTGCGCGCTCGGTGGGTGCCGTGGCGCAGGTCGCCGGTGGCGTGCCGGCGATGTGCGATGGGGTGACGCAGGGGCGGCCCGGTATGGAGTTGTCGTTGTTCAGTCGAGACCTGATCGCGATGGCGACGGGTATTGCGCTCAGTCACGATGCCTTCGATGCGGCGCTCTTTCTCGGTGTCTGCGACAAAATTGTTCCGGGCCTCGTGATGGGCGCGTTGACGTTCGGTCATCTGCCAGCTGTGTTTATCCCCTCCGGGCCGATGCCGAGCGGGCTGCCGAACAAGGAAAAGTCCCGTATTCGTCGCGATTATGCGGAGGGCAAGGCCAGCCGCGCGACTTTGCTGGACGCCGAGTCGGCTAGTTACCACGCGGCGGGTACCTGCACTTTCTATGGCACTGCCAACAGCAACCAAGTGCTGATGGAAGTGATGGGTTTGCATGTGCCCGGTGCGGCTTTTGTGCCACCTGGCACACCATTACGTGATGCACTGACTGTCGATGCAGTCCGGCGGGCCGCTGCAATGACGCGTCTCGGGTCCAACTACCGGCCCGTCGGCCGCATGCTCGACGAACGTAGTTTCGTTAACGCTATCGTGACGCTCCTGGCAACCGGAGGCTCTACCAACCATACGATCCATCTGATCGCCATGGCGGCAGCGGGTGGCATCCGTATTGATTGGGATGATTTCGATGCGTTATCGGCGGCCGTGCCCTTGATTGCCCGTGTCTATCCCAACGGCAGTGCTGACGTGAACCATTTCCAGACTGCTGGCGGCACGGGGTACGTGATCCGACAATTGCTTAAGGGGGGGCTACTGCATGGCGATGTGCAGACCATCGCAGGTCAGGGTTTAGACGCGTATACCAAGGATCCCTTCTTAATTGATGGCCGTCTCGAGTGGCGCGACGGTCCAGAACAGAGCCTTGCGCCTGACGTCCTGCGCTCCATCGACGACCCGTTTGACGTGCAGAGCGGGCTACAGGTGCTGCGTGGCAACCTGGGTCGTGCGGTGATCAAAACTTCGGCGGTTGATCAGGACCATCGCATTATTGAAGCGCCGGCTGCCGTGTTTGAAGATCAAGAGACATTGGTCGCTGCGTTTGAAGCCGGGAAACTCGAGCGTGATGTGGTTGCTGTGGTCCGGTGCCAGGGGCCGCGCGCAAATGGCATGCCCGAGTTGCACCAGCTAACAGCGGTCTTGGGCCTGTTGATGTCGCGCGGCTTCAAAGTCGCGTTGGTGACCGACGGCCGTATGTCCGGCGCGTCGGGTGCAGTCCCTGCGGCAATCCATGTGACACCCGAATCGAGTTCGGGTGGGCCTTTGGCCCGATTGCGTGATGGGGATGTGATCCGGCTGGATACCCGAGCGCGGACCTTGGACGTGAAGGTGGATTCCGTGGAATATGCAGCCCGGCCAGTTGTGTTGGCGCCTTCCGAAAACGTCTATGGCACGGGTAGAGAACTATTTGGATCGTTCCGCAGGCATGTCTCGGCCGCTGATGCAGGAGCCATCGTATGTCTTTAAGCAAAGTCGGAGTCCGCGCAGTGCTGGAACTGGCGCCGGTCATTCCGGTCATCGTCATTGATGACGTGCGCCATGCCGCACCATTGGCGCGTGCGCTGGTAGCGGGGGGCTTGCGCGTGCTGGAGGTGACCCTGCGCACGCCAGCTGCCCTGGAAGCGATTGCGGCCATGCGTGCGGCGGTCCCCGAGGCTATCGTGGGTGCCGGCACCGTGCTGAATGAGGCCCAACTGCAGGCTGCGGTACGGGCAGGTAGTCAATTCATCGTTTCGCCGGGTTTCTCACGTAGCCTGTGTCTGGCCGGGGCTGCACTCGGGGTTCCGCTGTTGCCTGGTGTGATTACGGCGACCGAAGTCATGGCAGCGCTCGAGGTCGGCCTTGATACCTTGAAGTTCTTTCCGGCGGCTCGTAGCGGTGGTGCGGCGTTGCTCAAGGACTTTGCCTCCGTCTTCCCGCAGGTCCGGTTTTGCCCTACGGGCGGCATTGATCATCGGACGGCGCCGGATTACCTCGCATTGCCCAATGTGCTGTGTGTGGGCATGTCCTCCGTCGCCACCGCGGAGGCAATACGCAGCGGTGATTTTGTCGGCATTACGGCCCGCGCCCGTGAGGCAATGCTGCTGGGGCGTGGTTAACCCCCTCGGCAGGGTTCTTTACGCAGCAACGTCGGGATTGGCGCGGACGGCCCAGTTTGGGCGTCTGCCTGCTAAGATGGCACGGCCGAACGCGTTCAGCGGGCCGTCATTATGTATCGACAGAATATTCAATTTCCCGCCAAGGATGCCCCACTCCGAGAGGATGTCCATGCGCTCGGTGGTCTGGTTGGCGAAATCCTGCTGGAACAGTGTGGGGAAGTCTGTTTCGACCTAGTCGAGGGAGATCGGGTCGCCTCTATCGCCCGTCGCGAAGGGGGCCCTGAGGGCGCTGAGGCGCTCTTAGCGCGCACGCAAGCGCGTGGCCCTGAGGTAGCCCGGGATCTGGTTCGTGCGTTTTCGACCTGGTTTCAGGTCGTCAACCTGGCCGAGAAGGTCCATAGGATCCGTCGTCGTCGGGAATATCTCAATGACGCCACTGCGGCGCAGCCGGGTGGGCTCGATGAGGCCTTCAGCCGCTTGCGCCGGGCGGGTTGGACGTTGCCGGCGGTGATGGAGTTGCTCAAGCAACTGAGCGTCTATCCGGTGTTCACCTCCCACCCGACGGAGTCGACCCGACGCACGATTTTGCGCAAGCAGGCGCGGGTTGCCCAACTACTGCTCGATCGACTCGATCCCACGCTAGTTCCTGGGGAGCAACGTGCGAACTGGGAGCAAATTCGCACGGAGCTGACCTCACTTTGGCAGACCGAAGATCATCCGCGGGAACGATTAACGGTCGCTGATGAGCGTGAGCATGTCCTTTATTTTCTCTCCGAAGTGCTCTACGCCATCGTGCCGGCGTTTTATGAAGATCTCGCGGCGTCGTTGACCCGCGCTTTCGGTGTGGAAGTGACGCCGCAGTCCTTGCCGCGATTGGTGCGGTTTGGTTCCTGGGTTGGTGGCGATATGGATGGCGCGCCAGATATTAACGCCAAAACGATTCGGGATAGCTTGCAACGGCAGCATCTCGTGATTGTGAATGCCTACTTTCTCGAAGTGCAACGCCTGGGTGAACGGCTCTCGCAGAGCGCCAGTCGCGTCCGGATCTCAGCATCCTTACAACATCGCATTGATGAGTACACTCGGATCGGCTTGACGTCAGCCGACTCTGCGCCTGCGCGTCACGACCGCATGCCTTACCGGCATTTTTGTGCGCAAATTTCCGCTAGGCTCCGCAATACCTATGAGGGCCGCCCTCACCACTACGAAAGCGCCGCAGAGCTGATAACTGATGTGCAGCTTATGGTGGCCAGCCTCTCTGCGCATCAAGGGGCTCGTGCAGGCCTATTTCACGTCTTCAGGCTGCTACGACGCATCGAAACATTTGGCTTCCATTTAGCGACGCTGGACGTCCGGCAACATGCTGATGTGCATCGAGCAGTGGTTGGCAAAGGGCTCGGCGATGACTTATTCGCAGAGCGCACCCAAGAAGAACGCCTCGAGCGGATTCGTAGGGCCTTGGAGCGCGATGAAGGCCCAAGCTATGTCCTAGATGCTCTGGGCCGTCGAACATTGGCGGTCTTCGAACAACTTTACCACGCAAGGCATCGGTATGGTCGTGAGGCTACGGGCGACTATGTCGTCAATGGCGTGCAGGGAGTAGAGGATATTTTGTCGGTGCTTCTGCTCGCGCGCTGGGCCGAAATGATCGACAAAAAAACCGGTGCGGCGTTACTGGACGTCGCGCCCCTGTTTGAGACGGTCGGTGTGCTTGCCGATAGCGAAGCCATTATGCGCAGCCTCTTGGCTGAACCGCTATACCGAGAGCACGTCAAGCATCGTGACAACCGACAAGTCGTGATGTTTGGTTATGGAGAAAGTAATAAGGAAAGTGGCGTGATTATGGCGCGCTGGCTCTTGAATCGCGCGCAGAAATCAATCGCTGATCTTTGTCGTGGCGAGGGGATCACGTTCACCGCTTTCCATGGTCGTGGTGGCGCAACTAGTCGTGGTGGTAGCCGAACTGCAACCCTGCTTCGCGGCGCGGCTCCCGGTAGTTTTCATGGCGTTCTGCGGGTCACGGAACAGGGCAGTGGAATCAATCAAGGCTATGCGTTACGGGCCTTGGCAACGCGGACGCTGGAGCAGGCTTGCAGTGCTGCGATCCTAGGGCTTGCGCAAAAGCCAGGTGGACCGGACGTTGACCCACAGCACCAGCAGGTACTTGAAACACTGAGCGAAGCCAGTCAGGTGTCTTACAGGCGTCTCATTTTTGGCACTAAGGGGTTTTGGGAGTATTTCCGGGAGGTTTCCCCCATCGATGTGATCGAGCGAATGCAGATCGGTTCTCGGCCGAGCTCCCGACGCGGTGGTGATGGCATCGATGGCATCCGAACGGTGCCGTGGGCTTTTGCATGGAGTCAGTGTCGACACCTGCTGCCATCTTGGTATGGCGTCGGCTCCGGCCTAGACGCCATCGCGGCAACGGGCGGAACAGAGGTGTTGGCAGAAATGATGGCGCATATGCCTTTTTTTGGCATGCTCATCGATGAAGTGGAATTCGCTGTGGCAGTCGCGGATATGGATATTGCTCGTTGGTATAGCGGTTTAGTGGCGCCTGAGCGGCAGGGAATTTTTGATCTCGTTTTGGCTGAGCATGCGCGGACAGAGCAGTGGATTCTGCGGCTGCGGGGCGAGCATCGGTTGCTCGACGGCGAGCCGGCACAACAGCGGGGTATGAAGTTACGCAACCCTTACGTGGATCCGATGCATCTTATGCAGATCGATCTGCTGCGGCGCTGGCGTGAGTCAGGTCGTGAAGACAAAGTGCTGTTGGAGGCTCTGGTGGCTTCAACGAGTGGTATTGCCCAGGGTCTGCAAGCGACCGGCTGAAATTTGCTCAGCACTCCGGTACGTTGACAGCGAGCCCGCCCTGAGAAGTCTCCTTGTAGATGGACGACATATCGATGCCCGTTTGCCGCATGGTGGCGATGACCTGGTCCAGGCTCACCTTGTGCGTGCCGTCACCGCGCATTGCCAGCCTGGACGCGTTGATGGCTTTGACCGCTCCCATCGCATTACGCTCGATGCAGGGAATTTGCACTAGGCCGGCGATCGGATCGCACGTTAAACCTAGGTTGTGCTCCATACCGATTTCTGCGGCATTTTCAATCTGTTCGTTGGTGCCATTGAGCGCAGCGACCAAGCCGCCGGCGGCCATTGAACAGGCAACCCCCACCTCACCCTGACAGCCCATTTCGGCGCCGGAAATCGAAGCGTTCTTTTTATAGAGCATGCCAATCGCGCTGCCAACTAATAGAAACCGCAGAACGCCTTCTTCGCTTGAACCCGGCTCGAAGCGCCGGTAGTAGGTCAGAACCGCGGGGATAATCCCAGCGGCACCGTTGGTGGGTGCAGTGACGACCCGCCCGCCTGCCGCATTCTCTTCATTCACGGCGAGCGCATATGCGTTGACCCAATCCATGGCCAACATTGGCGATGTCGAAGGTGCTTCAGTCAGTTGCCGGAAGAGTTTTGGCGCGCGGCGGCGGACCTTTAGTACGCCAGGGAGAATGCCTTGCGCACTAAATCCGCGTTCAATACAAGACTGCATGACCTGCCAGATTTGCTCCAAGGCGGCGCGTGTTTGCGCGCGTGGCCGGAATGCATCCTCATTGGCAAGGACGAGTTCGTGCAAATCAAGACCAGTGTCGCGCGCACGGCCGAGAAGTTCCTCGGCGGATCCGAAAGGGTAGGGTATGACGGTGGCGTGCGGGTTGTCCTGGGTCACGTCAATTTCGTCAGCGCGTGCCACAAAACCGCCACCGGTCGAGTAGTACTCTTCGCGTGTAATCACCGCGCCGTTGGCGTCGAGCGCTGTAAAGCGCATGCCATTCGAATGGCCGGGCAGGCTCTGATCGCGATGCCACAGCACATCCAGCGGTTCATCAAATTCGATTTCGTGCGAACCGCCTAAACGCAGACGGTGCGACGTGCGGATCCGCTGCAGTGCCGGCTCTACGGCTGACGGCTCCAGCGTATCGGGTGCGTGGCCCTCAAGGCCAAGGAGGAGCGCTAGGTCCGTACAGTGACCGCGCCCGGTGAGGGCTAGCGACCCATACAATTGGACGCCCACCCGGGTGGTTTTCACCAGTAGGCCGTTGGAGACGAGGTCCCCGACGAAACGTAGGGCGGCATTCATCGGCCCCATGGTGTGAGAACTAGAGGGACCGATGCCAATCTTGAAGATGTCGAGTACGCTTAAGCTCATGGGCTTAGTTTTACCCCGGCCCACTTCGGCTCGCAATCCTTCCAGTGCGGTGTATTCCTTGTGATGTCGCAGATAAACTCCCTAGGGTCGCATCCGAAGCGCAGTTGTCGATTTTGGACACGGTGGAACCCGTCATGAGCGAATTGCTGCGATCCGTCTGTGTTTACTGCGCTTCTAGCGCGGGGGTGGATCCAGAGCATCTGCGCGTGGCGCGCTGTCTGGGGGAACGGTTGGCCCAACGGGGCTTCGCCGTGGTGTACGGCGGTAGTCGCATGGGAACGATGGGGGCGCTGGCGGCAGGGGCGCTGTCCTGTGGTGGGCGGGTCGTTGGTATCTTGCCGGACTTCTTGCGACGGTTAGAAATCGCGCATGAGTCCCTGTCGGAATTGCGGGTGGTCGACAATATGCGCACACGCAAACACGCGATGCTGGCGTCCAGCATCGCAGTGGTCGCGCTGCCTGGTGGCACCGGCACCTTCGAGGAGTTGCTCGAAGCAATTACCTTGCGCAAGCTCGGCCTGCATCGTCATCCAATCGTAATCGTGAATACCAAAGGTTTTTATACGCCGTTGTTGGCTCTGCTCGAAACCGCTGTCGGGGAAGGATTTCTTTCGATCAAAGAGCCGCTGTGGATGGTCGTAGAGACCCCCGAAGCGGCTGTTGACGCGATCGAAGAGGCGTTGTTGTGAGTCGAGTTTCTGTGCCGTGTGTGCTCTGGCGGGCCAGCGAAACCGATCTGGAGTTCGTACACGCGACGGAGCGTTTGCCCGGATACGAGAACCTGATCGCGCAATGGTCCATAGAACAACACCGTGCCGCGTGCAACGCCGCGGATACTTGTTATTTGATCGGCGGTCGATCAGTCCAGATGCCGGAGGGTTTTGTAATTCTTCAGCCCATGGGGAATAAGCACGAAGGAACTAAAATCAAGCGGATCGGCGTAACCAGTCCTGGTGCCGGTTTTGGACGCGCGCTGCTCGCAGCGACCTTTCACTGGATTTTCGAACAGACTACTGCGCCGCGTATCTGGCTGGACGTCTTCGTGCACAACCCGAGAGCGATTGCGTCGTATCGCGCCTCTGGCATGACGGTCGATGGCGTCCTGAGAGCGGCTTACCAAATGCCCGATGGCCGTTATGTGGATCGCCTGATCCTGTCCATCCTTCGGGATGAGTGGGCGATCAGGAAGCCATCGTGATTTCATCCTTGCTGCTCTTGCTGGCGGCCCCGACGTCGGAGTTGGCAGATATTGTGACTCGCATTCCAACGCGAGCGCCGGTCGTGGCTCTGACTTTTGATGCTTGCCAAGCCGGACGAACGATGCACTTCGATGAGGGAATTTTGCGCGTGTTACGGGCGCATCCGCTGCCATTCACGGTATTTGCGAGCGGACGCTTCGTTCGTGAAAACGCGGCGATGATCGCTACGCTCTCTAAGTTGCCTGGCGTGCATATCGAGAATCATTCTTGGAGTCATCCAGCTGACTTCCGGCTCTTAAGTGATGACGACATCGTGCGTGAGGTCGCTCTTGCCGATCAGGAGATTGAGCGCGTGACGGGCCGCAAGCCCACGTTGTTTCGATTCCCAGGCGGTTATGCTGACGACCGTGTGGTCGCCGTAGTTGGGGCCACCGGGCATCGGATTGTCCATTGGCGCTGGGCCGAGGGTGACCCTGCCCGAGCGATTGATGCAGGGCAATTGGTCAGCCAGACCAACGAGCGGACGCGCCCTGGAGACATCTTGATTCTGCACATTAATGGCCGAGGCTGGCATACGGCAGAGGCATTGCCTGCCCTGATTGATGGCCTAGAGAGCCGAGGCTATCAATTCGTTGAGCTGGAGTCTGCTCTGGAGGCACCGCCGACTGTTGCGACGCGCGAATCGAAAAAAGACAGGTAATCGAGCGCCGCTGTCCGTGGGCTTTCGAGCATCGGTAGGTGACCAATGCCTTCCATGACGATGACCGCATGGTTCGGGAAGACCGCCTGTTGCTCGGGGATGCAGCTGGGGCTAAGAATGCGATCGAGTGCACCCCAGACCAGTAGGGTTGGCACCTGTGTGTGGGCGTGTTGTTCGGTGAGTGTAGGGACTTTTTCGGCTAATTCCTCTGCAATCGCGCTGTGCAGGTCCGCGTCCTGTTTGGCGCGGTCGGCGAGCATGCGGCGCACTGAACGCGGTAGCAATAATTTTTTGGCGGACACCATTCCGATTAATTGATCGTAGTCAGCGTCTGTTCGAATGATCAGCGCGAGGCGCCCAGTGGTAACGAATTCGCGAAACATTTCGGATTCTCGCGCTGCCGGACAGCCCAACGCATCGAGCAGCCAAAGAGATTGCACGCGGGTCGGGTAATCGATGGCCAGTTGGGACGCGACAAAGCCGCCCATTGAATTGCCGCCGATATGGGCGGTTTTGAGCCCCAGAGCGTCCATGAAGTCCGTCAGATGGCGCGCTTGACTGTGCATATCATGGCGTACGGCGGGATCCCGGGTGGCACCACCAAAACCAGGCAGGTCGGGTATGAGGACTCTGAAACGGCGGCGTAGGTGTGCGGCGACTCGGATGAAGCTATAGCTGTCGCCGCCGAAGCCGTGAATCAGGATCAACGTAGGACCGGCCCCCCCTTCCAGGTAGGGGCTCTTGCATCCGGCAATGCACACCGTACGTTGCCGCAAGCCGCTGCGAAGTCGCTCCACGGCCATCCAAAAATGCGCGAGTCGGTGAGTCATCAAAGTCATCCCGCGTGAGCCGGACCGAAGGCCTGCATCAGCTGTAGTGATAGTCGGCGAATTTCGGTTTTCGCATCGAAAGGCTGAACTGGGTGATGAAACCCGGATAAGTGCCGAGCACGCGACCGTCGGCAGTCTTGTACCAGCTGTTGCAGCCGGGGGATGCCCAGACCGTACGGGCTAGTCGTCGCTGCAGTGCCTCGTTATGCTGGCGCAAAACGGCTGGCTGTATAGCCATCGCTTGCGCACCGCGCCGATCTAATTCATCGAGACAGTCAACGATGTAGCGCACCTGCGCTTCGATCGGAATCAGAACCGAAGTATGTCCGGTTCCGGTGTTCGGGCCGAGCAGTAACCACAGATTTGGAAATCCATCGACGACGGTGCCGCGGTACGCCTCTGGCCCTGCTGACCATCGTTGGGTCAGCGAGAGACCTTCCAGACCATGGATTTGTAGCGATCCTAGCGGGGCGAGCGTATCGAATCCGGTTGCGCAGACGATGAGGTCTATGGGAATGCGCTGGCCGTCTTCGTCGATAATCGCGTCAGCCGCAAACGCTGACGCTGCGCCATGTAGCGTGACGTGCGGTTGCTGGAGAGCCGGGTAAAACGTATCGGATAGCAGAATCCGTTTGCAGCCCATCGGATAGTTCGGCGTCAGTCGATCTCGGAGTGCGGAGGCAGGCACGCTCTGGTGCAAGTGGTGCCGCGCGACCCATTGCATGAGCTTATGCATCCACCCCAGCCGCCTAAAGGCTGGAAAGATTGCCTCTGCCCCGACATACAGCGCGGATCTATAGAGTCGCGCGACCCAGGGTATGCGTAGCCAACGCTGTTCGCGTGCACTGTATGGCCGATCACCTCGGGGGACAATCCACGAGGGGGTTCGTTGAAAGACTTCGACTTGGCCACAGCTTGCGACGATGGCCGGCACTAGCTGGACGGCGCTTGCCGCGGTACCGATAACTGCGACGGTGTGCCCGGCATAATCAATTGTCGCGTCCCAGCGGGCGGTGTGCAGAATGGGGCCTGCGAACGTCTCGATACCCGCGGGCAGCCGCGGCCGATGTAAGGGGCCCATGCTGACGATGAAGTGCCGTGCCACTAGTTGCTGACCGGAGTCTGTAGTGATCGTCCAACGCTGTGTTTGCTCGTCAAAGTGCGCTGAATCGATCCGTGTGCCTAGACGCAGGTGGGGTCGCAGACCGAATTGGTCTACACAAGACTCCGCGTAGCGCTGGATCTCGTCGCCGCGCGTGTAACGGTGCGACCAGTTCGGGTTGGGCGCGAATGAGAAACTGTAGAGATGCGAGGGGACGTCACACTGGGCACCAGGGTAACGATTGTGCCACCACGTGCCACCGACACCTTGGGCTTCCTCCAAAATCAAGAAGTTGTGGCGGTTTACACGCCGCAGCGCGATGCCCATCGCAATGCCTGAGAGGCCGGCGCCGAGGATGATCACGTCCTGTTCGGTGGTGAGCATCCGGGCTGCGCTCAGTGTTTCCCACCAGCCAACGGACGCCCGGTCGCCGTAGCGCGGATGGTCAGCTCAGCGACGTAGTCGCCGCCAGTGCCCATGTGCGCGCGCTGCTCCGTCCGACTGACCCGTACAGCGGGGTCCTCCGCACCGGCCCGCAGGGCCAGTGCCAACGCCAGCGCACGGGCTACCCGCTCGGCATGGGACGTTGCCTCTGCCAGATCCGAGTAGTCCTTGGTGCCTGCAGGATCATGGACCCGATAAAGCTTGAAGGCCGGTTGGTTGATCAAAATATCCACCGATTCGGTCACGACGCCGGCGACCGCCCCCACCGCGTTACACACGCCGGCGTGATCGGGGACATGCAACTCGCAACCGAGTCGCTGCGCCACTTCGGGATAGTAGGCCGCGACGGGTGCACCGATAGCAATCAGCGGGATGGCTAGCCGCAGTTGTGCGCCGACGAGCGACGAGAACGGCCGGCCAGCCAAGGTATCTTCGATTAACTGATCACCCAGAATGCCCCAGCGACCCCCTTTTGCTTCAATACCCGGATCAAGGGCGAGTGCAGTGCTGAGCACGATACGCCCAGACTCTCGCACGATGTGTTCATGCGTGCGCTGCGCAATTTCTTGCGCAGTGGGGGCCCGGTCGAGTGCGCGGCCGTTGCGCTCAACGATTGCTAAAATCTGGGCCGCGAGTTCTGCCGCTTCGCGCGACCAGCTCTGCTGTATGCCCAGTACATGCATGGCGTCACTGGGCGTAAAGCCAGCGATGGTGACGAGGCGCGCATCGGCGAGCCGCCGCAGCGCTGCGAGCCCCGTTTGGTTGCCACAGAACGTGGAGACTCTACGCGGTTGGTCAGTCAGCCCCGCCCAGACACGCTGCTCGAGACCGTCCGTATGCGCGGGTAGTGCACTTGCAGGATTGCGATAGGCATACAGCGTCGGAAATTCTGGCAACCGGTCTTGCACGCTTAGTACACGAAGATCCTGAATGATTTCAGGAAACTGGGTCGCCAATAGGCTGAGTGAGGTGACTTTGCGGGGGCCGACGCGAAGTTTCGTATCCCGGTCAAAATCGACTTCGCTATCGCCACCAAGACCCATCGTGCGTACGTCGACGGCTTCCACCATGGTGCGCCATCCACCGATCAGCGCGCCGTCCGCGTTCACTCTGGGGCGTCCGTCATTTACGACGGCCACATCAGTCGTAGTGCCGCCCATGTCGGAGACGGCGAAATCACGTAGACCCGTCAAGAATCCAGCACCGACGACGCTGGCGGCAGGCCCAGAGAGCACGGTCTCAACGGGATACTCCAGCGCGACATCAGCTCGCATCAGTGAACCATCGCCCTTGACGATCATAAGAGGCGCTTCGATCTGCTCTTGCGCCAGCACCTTGGTGAGCGCCTCGATCAACTGTCTGATCTGCGGCGTCAGGCGCGCATTTAATGCCGCTGTAAGGGCCCGACGCGGTGCATCTAAGCGCGAACTCAGTTCGTGCGCACAGGTCACGGATTTACCGGTGACCCCGCGGATGAGCTCTTTTAGCCGCAATTCATGCGCAGGATTGCGCACCGAAAATCGAGCGGAGACGGCGAAGGCGTCGACGCGATGCACGCACTCCTTAATCGCCGCAATAGCGCCAGCCTCGTCGAGTGGCTCGAATACATCGCCCGTGGCATCGTGGCCGCCTCGGACGCGGATCACGGTGCCCATGCCATCGTTGCGTAGCCCAGAGCGCTCGACCATCGAGTCATCAAAGCCGATGAGTATCGAGCCCACTGGACTAAACCGGTTCTCAACCACGGAATTCGTTGCGAGCGTTGTAGACACCGAGACGAGACGAACCGCCTCCCGGGTGCCCTGACTTGGCATCTTGGCGAGCACGGCGCGGATGGCGCCGGCGATGCCAATGGAGAGATCCCAGTGCGTCGTCAGCGATTTTGCCGTGGCTACAACCCGGCGTTCGCCATCGAGAATTGCAGCGTCGGTAAAGGTGCCGCCGGTGTCAAATCCCAACCAGTAGGTTGGGGCAGAGGCGGCGGAATGAGCGGCAGTTGCAGGCGTCGGCATGGTCATGGTCACTGTTTGGGGCCCGGGAATCTATCACACGATTCTGGTGCGGCGTGTCTCTTAGATCCGAGCGAGCGCCTGATCCAGATCGGCGATCAGGTCCGTGGGGTCCTCGATGCCCACGGAATAACGAATCAGCGTTTCGGGAATACCTGCGCGCGCCCGTTCTGCTGGCGACAGTTCGACATGACTGGTGACTTTCGGCGGACCGGCTGTGGTTGCGACGCCCCCCAAATGCGCAGCGCGCTGCGCCAATTTGAGAGCGTCCAGTACAACCGAGAGCATCGCCTCGCCACCGCGGGGAACGAAGGCCAGGACGCCCCCAAAGCCGCGCATCTGGCGCCCGGCGATCGCATGGCCTGGGTGTGACGGGAGGCCGGGGTACAGCACGCTCTGCACTTTGGGATGCGTCAGTAGGTGTTCAGCAATGGTTTGTGCATTGCTGTTGTGGCGCGCCATGCGCAGCCCTAGCGTCTTCATGCCACGCAGCACGGCGTACGCGCCTTCCGGACTCAGGGTGGCTCCGGCGATTTCGCGAAAATGGTGGATCTTTTTGATGAGATCACGACGGCCTGAGACGATCCCAGCGAGTACATCCGAGTGGCCCGCTAAAAATTTTGTTGCGCTATGCAAGACCAGGTCACTGCCGAGGCGCGCAGGCTGTTGGTTCACGGGCGTTGCAAACGTATTGTCGGTGATCGACACCGCCCCGACAGCGCGCGCGGCCTGGCACAGGCGCGCGATGTCGATAATCTTGAGGGTAGGGTTGGTCGGGGTCTCGAGGTAGACCAACTGACACCCTTTGGCAATTTCCACTTCTGCGTTTTCGAAATCGGTGGTGTCACACAAGGTGACTTGGATGCCGTAGCGAGGTAAAAATTCTTCGAACAGCACGTTGGTGCCGCCGTAAGAGTCGCGGATGCTTACGACGCGGTCTCCGGAGCCGAGCAGTGCAAGTAGAGACGCACTGATAGCCGCCATACCGGTTGAAAAAGAGACGGCTGCTTCGGTCCCATCCAAAAGTGCCATTTTCTGCTCGAGTACTGCGAGCGTTGGATTGGTGTTACGAGAATAAATATGGCCTGGTGCGAGACCGGTGGCAACCTGGTGCCAAACCTCCAATGTTTCATGCGCGAAGGTGGAAGCGCTGTAAATAGGCGTTACTGCCGCGCCGTGTGGGAACGGGCCTTCTTCGGCAGCCCAGACTGCGAGGGTGTCAAAGTGCAGCGGATTCTTTTCAGCCATGGAGTCTTCCGTTCAAGTACGTTGCAAAAGTTGCCGGGCGTTCACGGTCAAGATGCCACCGAGGACTAGCGCCGTACCTAGAGCAAACTTAGGGTCTATGTGCTCGCCGAGTATTGCCCAGCCGGATAGCACACCAAATACGGGTGTTGAGAGTGAAAATAGCGCTAGTCGGGAGGTAAGGTAGTGTCGCAACAGCCAGAACCACGCGAGGTAAGACAAAATAGCGATGCCTAAAGTTTGATAAGTCATCGCGAGGATCACCGCCGGTGTCCAAGTGATCGCGGTCTGGTCCATGAGTGCGGCGTAGCCGCCGACAACAATGGTGGCGACTGCAACTTGATAGAAAATAGTCTTGAAGGTTGCTGCATTACCGACGCGGGTCCGGCGCAACCAGACGTTACTCACTCCCCATAAGGCGCCTGCCAGTACGGCAATGAGGTCGCCCTCAATCATCTCGATGACTGGTTTGGTGGTGTAGCCGAGGAAGGCTACAGCGATTCCCGCGAAGGAGACGCCGAGGCCTACCCACTGGCTAGTGCTGAGACGTTCTTCGGGGAAGATCTGCACGCCGATCGCAGTAAAAAGTGGTGCCGAATAGAGAAAGACGGTTGTGTGTGAGGCGCTAGTCAGGGCGACAGATTGGCCCACCGCAATGAATTCTCCAGAGAACAGCAATCCAAGACCCAAACCGCTAGCTAGAGTGCCATCCCGGAAGCCGGCCCAACCCTCTCGCCAGAGCACGATGCAGCCAAATACCAATGCCGCCCCGGCAAAGCGTACGGCCAGTTGCATCAGGGGCGGAATGTCGGCCGAGATCCCCTTCATGACGACTTGTTGTACGCCCCAAATGGCACACAATGTCAGCATCAGGAGGGTGGCGCGGGCATCGAGGGGGCGGCGCGTCGGGGCGTTCATTTTCCATGCCAACGTAGAGGATTAACCATTGTAACGCGTGCACGCAGGGGGGATTGCCTTGCGATGAGGCGCGCGTAATGATTCTGGGGCAATTCTAACGACGAGGAGCCAGAGGATGCCTACGATGTCTAGCCGTTTGTGCCGAATATTGGCTTTGGCAAGCCTGCTGGTCGCGCTGACGGGCCACGCGGGGGAATCCACCGGCATTCCCTATACGCCCGGTCTGGATATCGCGGCGATGGATCCTAGCGTCGACCCTTGTAATGATTTTTACGAGTACGCCTGCGGTGGCTGGCGCAAAAACAATCCAATTCCCGCCGATCAGTCGGGCTGGAGCGTGTACGCGAAACTCCATCAGGACAACCTCGGCTTCCTGCGCGGCATTTTAGAGTCCGCCTCCCAGCCGTCCGCCTCGCGCGGTGAGTCCATGCAGAAGATTGGTGACTTTTATGGGGCCTGCATGGATGTTGCGGGCATCGACCGTGCTGGCCAAGTGCCGGTGATGCCCGTGTTGGAGCGTATTGCGCAGGGAGCCAAGCGGTCAGGCTGGGCTGCGCTCTTGGCTGAAATCCATCTGGTCCGGGGATCGGCGTTTTTTCGGCTAGAGGCCTCGCAGGACTTTTCAGAAGCCTCAGCAGTCATCACTTTTTTGGCGGCCGGTGGACTCGGCTTACCGGACCGTGACTATTACATTGCTGCGGACGCGCATTCCGTCGCTCTCAGAACAGCTTATGTGGACCATGTGACGCGCCTGTTCTCGTTGGCGGGTGAGTCACCACAGGCGGCCGGCCGGGACGCGCTGACCGTCCTTCGCATCGAAACGCGTCTGGCGCGCGCGTCGTTGACTCGCGTTGCGTTGCGCGATCCGCAGAAACTCAATCACCGCATGACCGGCGCCGCATTGCACCGGCTTGCCCCGCATTTTGATTGGGTTGCCTACCTGACCGACAGAGGTCTTGGCGACGTGGCCGTCGTCAACGTGACAGAGCCTGAGTACCTACGCGAGTTCGACCGGATTCTGGTGAGCGAACCGTCTTCTGTGCTGTCGACCTACCTGCGTTGGCATGCGTTGCATGATGCCTCGCCCCATTTATCTGGCGCGTTTCGGCATGAAAACTTTGCTTTTTATAGCAAGACACTGCGGGGTCAGGCAGAAGAGAAGGCACGTTGGAAGACCTGTGTCGCGATGGTTGATCGGCAGCTAGGCGACGCGTTGGGTCGGGAGTTCATTGCCAAGGCATTTTCGTCTGAGCAGAAGCAGGCCACATTGCGTATGACGCGCCAAATTGAAGCCGAAATGCGCAAGGATATTGAGTCATTGCCGTGGATGAGTGCTGGCACCAAGCACGAAGCGGTGACCAAACTCGACTCCATCGTCAATAAGATTGGCTACCCTGACCGGTGGCGCGATTACACAAATCTGGATATTAGGCCTGGGGATTATTTCGGAAACCTGCAGCGGGCGAGTGCTTTCGAAGTGCAGAGGCATGTCGCGAAGATCGGCCGGCCCCTGGATCGGGCGGAATGGATGATGACGCCGCCGACCGTAAATGCGTATTACGACCCGCAAATGAATGACATCAATTTCCCAGCCGGTGTGCTCCAGCCGCCCCTCTATGACGCGGCGATGGACGATGCGCCAAACTATGGAGATACCGGCGGCACGATTGGCCATGAGTTGACCCACGGCTTCGACGATGAGGGTCGTCAGTTTGATGCGAAGGGTAACCTCAGGGACTGGTGGTCTGCTGCAGATGCCAAGGCATTCGAAACCCGTACGCAATGCATCGTCGATCAATACGCTCAATATGTCGTTGTGGATGATTTACACATCAACAGCCATTTGACGATTGGTGAGGATGCGGCTGACCTCGGTGGGCTGATTTTGGCTTACAACGCGTGGAAGTCCGAAACCGAAAATAAGACTCTGACGTCGCGGGAAGGGATGACGCCTGATCAACGTTTTTTCGTCGGTTACGCGCAGTGGGCGTGCGAGAACTCCCGTCCCGAGAGTGAGCGTTTGCAAGTCCGGACGGACCCCCACTCACCCGGTCGTTATCGCGTGAATGGTCTCGTGGTCAATATGCCGGAGTTCGAGCGGGCGTTCGCGTGTCACAAGGGCGATGCGATGGTGCGGGAAAATCGCTGTCGCGTGTGGTAGCCCAGGTCGACCCGTCCGCTGAATGTCCTGACCCGGTCGCAGGCTTGGCGCGACCGGGTCTCGGTTCGCTCTGGTAAAGCAATCGCGGTGCGCGACGGTAGGGGGCGGTTCCCTGTAGTTTTTGAGCGTCTTTCGCTTGCTTTAAAGAAGGGGTTGCGCGGGTCGCGGCGGGCCCGTGTCCGGTTGCAAATCTCGTAGCTTGGATCCACGTTGCACGGGGCCTACGCAGTGTTTCAATATCGCGGCGAGGGATGTCGCCAGGCTGCATCGTCTATTCGGCGCGGAGCGCCAGTTTGCGTGAACTGAGCCGGATAACACTGGAAATTGATCTGGCGCAATTGGTGGGGGCGGTGTGGCGCGTAGCCTCCTATGACCTACAGTCCGCTTGCGTTGTATTTGTATGACTGAACTTGAGAATCCTGTGCTGCATCTGCGCGGTCACAGACTACTGCCGATAGTGCAGGGTGGGATGGGGGTTGGTATTTCCGGTCACCGTCTAGCCGGTACCGTCGCACGTTACGGTGCCGTCGGGACGCTGGCGAGTGTCGACCTGCGTCGGCTCTACCCGGACATCATGCAGCGACTACGCCGTTGCCGTGATCCTGCGTCCCATGGCGCCGCTAACGTCGAGGCGCTGGGTCGGGAGATTGCTGCTGCCCGTGTGATTGCAGGGCCTGATGGTTTCATCGCCGTCAACGTCATGCGTGCGCTGTCTAACTATGCCGAATTGGTGGTTCAAGCCTGTCGCAGTGGTGCTAACGCAATCGTGTCCGGCGCTGGTCTGCCACTGGAATTGCCAGACTTGACGGCGTCTTACCCTGAAGTTGCCTTAATTCCGATTCTCTCGGATGAGCGCGGTGTGCGCGTGGTCATGAAGAAATGGTTTCGGCGGGGACGGACGCCGGATGCGATTGTGCTTGAGCATCCCCGTTATGCGGGGGGGCATCTGGGTGCGACCCGAATGGCGGATATCGGCGACACACGCTTTGATTTTGCGCGCGTGCTGGCTGCGATTCGTGCCGAGGGCGACGAATCCGCTACGGTGCCACTGATCGTTGCGGGCGGCATTAACAGTCGTGAGCGAATGAGAGTGGCCTTCGAACTCGGCGCAAATGCCGTGCAGATCGGCACCCCTTTCGCGGTGACGGTGGAGTGCGATGCACATCCGAACTTCAAAAAAGTTCTAGCGGAGGCTACAGCAGCTGACATCGTCACCTTCATGAGTCCCGCGGGTCTACCGGCTCGAGCAGTTCTGACGCCGTGGCTTAAACGCTATTTGCAGAAGGAACCGCGCTTGCGAGCCGCCGCACAACCGGATCCGTCAGGCATTACCTGCCCGAGTCAGGTCCAATGTCTCGCCGCGTGTGGTTTCAAGGACGGTAATTCGGCCGCCGGCCAATTCTGTCTTGAGACCCAGCTCGCCGCGGCGCAGCGCGGGAGCTTGGACAAGGGCCTATTCTTTCGTGGCAGCGAATCACTGCCGTTTGGAGAGCAAATCAGGAGTGTCGCCGAGCTACTCAGTCACCTACTGGGAGAGGCGGTTCCTGCATTCGTTATTGCTTAGGTTGGTAACCCGGGCGCGTCTAGACGCTAGCCGGTGACCGAGTCGGCAATCAGTCGCAGATCGGTTCTATCCAGCACGTGTAGATTTTTTGCACTGACGTCGATCGCACCCAGTCGACCCAGTTCGGTCATGCAGCGACTGACAGTTTCGATAGTTAGGCCTAAGTAGCTCGCAATGTCGCGTCTACTGACCGCTAAACGGAAGCGCGAACCGTCGAGACCTGCCCGTTGCAGCCGAGAGGATATGTCTAATACGAATGTGGCGACCCGTGCCAATGCGGTTTGTTCAAACAGTGCGCTGAGTATTTCCTGGGTGGCGTTGACCCGGGCCGCAAGCAACCGCAATAGCTCCATGCCGATCCGAGGGGCTTCTGTAGCGAGTCGCTCCAGCGAAGTGCGTGACAGACGGCAGAGGTGGGTCTCAGTCAGCGCAATCGCTGAGGTCTTGCTGTCCGCTCCAAATAGGCCCGCAAGACCGATCACTTCCCCCGCGAGCGCTACTTGTAGGACCGACTCTGTGCCGCTGGACCGAGTCACCACTTCTTTAATGGACCCGCTGCGCAGGGCATAGATCGCGTCGGTCGGGCGTCCCTCGATGTAGAGCGCTCTACCTGGAGTAACCACGGTGCGGACTGTTGCGATACGGTCGGTGGGGGCGGCGCTCCGACATAGGGTTGCTAGGGAGCAGCGGTCGCAGCTATCGATGGTTCGGTTGCACAAGGCTAATTCTTCGCATAGCGGCAGGGGGGGCTCCCGGTACAGAGAGTGTGCGGACTCACGACTGTGCGACTGACGTTAATACGGGATACGCATACGTATTAAACGCATTAGCGGGGGGGCGCGTCGGATGAAAGCAATCAACCTGCGACTTGTTGGTTCTGCCCATGCGGGTCGTCGAGTGATGCACGCCAACGATGTCGTCGTTAGGCAGGGCGGTTTCAAGTCGGAAGCGCTGTGAATCGGCGGAGTCTAAGATTGGAATAGGATGTCAGCCCGGAAGGGTGGACACGCGCCCTTCGTCGACGGCCTTCACGCGGGCTCTAATTTCTGTGTCCCACGCATCTTCGATTTCTCCGTCAGATCGTGGCAGATCCATACCGAGGAGCAACCTCACTAGTGCGAATCGCTGAAGTCGTGGCGGGTCAACCAATTCCTTCGCAATTTCCACGCGGTTCATGGCCATATATTCAGCCTACGAAACTTTTCCGTTCGCCGAACGCTAGCAAAAATTGGTGCTATCGGAGCGGTGCAAATTTGCAGTGATGCCTGCGATAGCGATCGCAAACCGTGCGCCGCGATGGGACCCTATTTGGACCCAGGGGCTCTGCGCGTTCAAAAATATCAATATAATCAGTGGTCGGGGTGACAGGAATCGAACCTGCGACCTATACGTCCCGAACGTAGCGCTCTACCAGGCTGAGCTACACCCCGATGCCGGTGAATCCATCAGAAGGACCGCTTCACCGCAAATGCCGCCAGCTGCTGTAACGCCGTTTTATGAACCGACTCGGGTAGTGGTTCTAGCGCTGCAAGAGCCTGATCAGCCTCGCCCTGAGCGAGTCGAGCAGTGTACTCAAGCCCGCCTGACGTTTCAATCGCTACGATGACCTCATGGAGGTCTTCGAGACCACCTCCGCTGATGGCGTGCCGTAAAAGCGTGCGCTGTGTCTCCGATCCATGTTTTAGGGCATGAATGACCGGCAAGGTCGGTTTGCCCTCGGCGAGATCATCACCGACATTTTTGCCGCGTGTTTGCGGATCGCCCAAGTAATCCAACGAATCATCCACCAGCTGAAATGCGTTGCCCAAGTGGCGCCCGTACGCCGCAAGCGCTCTTTCGATCTCGGCGCTAGCGCCGGCAATGACCGCAGCGATTTGCGCGCCTGCTTCAAATAGCCGCGCCGTTTTGCGATAGATGACGTCGAGGTACTGTGCTTCGGTTGTGTCCGGGTCGCCCGCATTCATCAGCTGCAGGACTTCGCCCTCTGCAATGACGTTGGTGGCATCGGCCATGATCGACATGATTCGCGGGTTGCCGAGCCGAACCATCATTTGGAAGGCGCGCGAATAGAGGAAGTCCCCAACTAGGACGCTCGCGGCATTGCCGAAGACGGCGTTGGCGGTCGACCGCCCGCGGCGCTGGCCGGATCCGTCGACCACGTCGTCGTGGAGCAGGGTGGCGGTATGGATGAATTCGATCACAATGGCGCCGAGGACGTGGTCCCCGCCAGCGGGTGCCCCCGCCGCCCGGGCGGCCAAAAGGGCCAGCAGGGGGCGCAGGCGCTTGCCGCCGGCCCCGATGATGTATTCGGAAATCTGGTTGACCAGGACGACGTCGCTGGTCAATTCACGGCGAATTACGGCATCCGCGGCGACGAGGTCGTCGTCTACGGGGCTGCGTATTGCAGGTAGTTCTTGCGGATGGGTGCTCATGCGCGAGCGGATGGTACCTGAATCGGCCGGCCCTCTGAGAGGGGATTCAGGCCCGCCCGCAGATGGGGTTTGACGCAACCCTCCGCAATCTTTAGAATTCGCGGTTCCTTGGACCGGCCGTATGGCTAGGTCTCATGGGGTCGAGAGACCCCCTTTCGAGGTGTAACGGAACATGTTCGCGGTCATCCAAACCGGCGGTAAGCAGTACCGCGTGATCGAAGGCTCGGTCCTTCGCATTGAAAAACTTCTGGCCGACGCGGGTGCGACGGTCGAATTTAGCGATATTTTGATCATGGGCGAAGGTGCTGACGTGAAAATCGGCAAGCCGATGGTTACGGGCGCGAAAGTCACTGCGACGGTGCAGTCTCACGGTAAGGCCGATAAGGTCCGTATCGTGAAGTTCCGCCGCCGTAAGCATTACCTGCGTCAGGGCACACACCGCCAGCCGTACACCGAGATCAAGGTGACGGCGATCAGCGGCTGATTTGAATTCGGTTTAGGAGTCATTCGGAATGGCACATAAGAAAGCTGGCGGCTCTACTAAGAACGGCCGCGATTCGCACTCAAAACGTTTGGGTGTGAAGAAGTTCGGTGGCGAGCAGGTGCTTGCTGGCAATATCCTGGTCCGTCAGCGTGGCACGCTGTTCAAGGCCGGCGAGAATGTCGGTATCGGCACGGACCACACCTTGTTTGCGTTGGTGACCGGTAAGGTCGAGTTCGGCAAGAAGGGTCCTGAACGCCGCACCTTTGTTACTGTCGTTTCGGCCTAACCAGACGCCCTGACGATGTACTGGAAACCCCGGCGCTGGCCGGGGTTTTCGTTTCTGGCTTCTGTGGGAGCCACCGGTTGTAGGAAGGCGTAAAGTAATCCCATGAGATTCGTTGACGAAGCCCTCGTTGGGGTACAGGCCGGTCAAGGCGGGCGCGGATGCATGAGCTTCCGCCGTGAAAAATTTATTCCCTATGGCGGCCCCGATGGCGGCGACGGCGGCCTGGGTGGAACGGTCTATCTACGTGCAAAAGCGGGCATCAACACGCTGGCGGACTTTCGCTATCAGCGCACTTTCAAGGCCCCTAGAGGGGAAGCCGGTACGAGCAATGACTGCACCGGTCGTGGCGGCGATGATCTGTTTGTTACCGTACCCGTTGGCACCACCGTGATCGATGAGGACACGCAGGAAGTCCTGGGTGACCTATTGAATGATGGCGATACAGTGTTGGTGGCCCGTGGCGGCAAAGGCGGTTGGGGCAACACGCGTTTCAAGTCCAGCACCAACCGGGCGCCGCGCAAGGCTATGCCGGGTTTGCCGGGCGAAAAACGTACCGTGCGGCTCGAAATGCGCGTGATCGCTGATGTCGGTCTGCTGGGTCTGCCTAATGCGGGCAAGTCGACGTTGATTCGTGCGGTGTCCTCGGCTCGCCCGAAAGTGGCTGACTATCCGTTCACGACCCTACACCCGAACCTTGGGGTGGTCAGCGTGGGCATTAGCCGCAGTTTCGTGATGGCCGATATTCCGGGCCTCATTGAAGGCGCTGCGGAAGGGGCCGGGCTTGGCATCCGCTTCCTCAAACATCTGCAGCGTACGCGGGTGCTGCTGCATCTGGTGGATGTGATGCCGCCGGATCCTGAGGCCGATCCCGTCAAGGATGCGCGTTCGATCGTTGCGGAGCTGAAGAAATTCAGCAAACCCCTGTGGGCGCGTGAACGCTGGCTGATTCTGAACAAACTCGACTTGTTGCCCCCGGAAGAGGGCGAGAAGCTCTGCCGCGACATCGTTCGGCGTCTGCGCTTCAAGGGGCCGGTATTCCGTATCTCGGCCGTCACGGGCCAGGGCACGCGTGAGTTGGTCGAGGCACTGATGACTCGCATCGAAATTATTGATGCCGATGCCGCCGAAGCGGCACGCAGCAACGCCTAAAATGCAAACGGGCCGGTCTAGGCCGGCCCGTTTCGTCGAACCCCCCGCGGGGTTGGTCGCTTAGGCGCTGAGGCCCTTGACCAGCGCCGACAGCCGGCTCTTGTGACGGGCCGCCGTGTTGCTGTGCACGATGCCCTTGTTCACCATTGCGTCGATGACGGGCGTTGCCGCCTTGAGCGCCGCTGCGGCCGTGTCTTTCTGACCGGTAGCGATGGCAACCCGTGCCTTCTTGATGGCGGTGCGCATCTTCGAACGCAGGGTATTGTTGTGTGCGCGGCGTGCGACATCTTGCGCTGCGCGCTTCTCTGCGGACTTGATATTGGCCAAGGGGCGAGCTCCGGAAGAAAGAGTTTGAATGACTGAGCCCGCTATTTTGCGGAACCTTTGTTTTTGTGTCAATTTTTCCTGCGTTTTAGACGGCAGAAAGAGGCTCCGGCCGGTATAGTTCGGGTCTCCACCCCCGGAAAACGACCGATGAAGGGCAATTTCCTTCGAAATACGTCGATCGTGGGCGCCATGACCCTCCTGTCCCGGGTCACCGGAATGCTCCGCGATATGGTCTATGCGCGGATGTTCGGCGCAGGACCGCTCATGGACGCCTTTATTGTGGCGTTCAAAATCCCTAATTTCCTGCGGCGCATTACCGGGGAAGGGGCCTTTTCCCAGGCCTTTGTGCCGGTCATCAACGAATACCGGATCAAGCGGCCCCATGAGGACGTGGACGCCCTCGTGGCTGGGGTCATGGGCACGCTGGGTTGGGCGTTATTTGCCATCACCTTGGTCGGCGTGGTGGCCTCGCCCTTTCTCGTGGTGCTGTTCGCGCCCGGGTTTGCGGGGGCGGGCGGCCGATCCGATCTGGCTGGCGAGATGCTGCGCTGGACCTTCCCTTACATCTTCTTTATTTCCCTGACTGCGCTGGGATCCGGCGTTCTGAACAGTTACGGCAAGTTCGGTACGGCGGCCTTCAACCCCGTGATCCTCAATGTGGTCATGATTCTGTTTGCGGCTTGGATCGCGCCGCATTCATCGAATCCCGGCGTTACGCTCGCCATCGGCGTCTTTGTGGCGGGCGTTGTGCAACTGGCGGCCCAATTTAGGGGTTTGCAGCGGCTAGGCTTGCTCAGTTGGCCACGCTGGCGCTATGCCGATCCCGGCGTGCGGCGCATCGCGCGCCTGATGCTGCCGGGTATTTTCGGGTCGTCGGTGGCGCAGATTGCGCAACTGTTGGATACCTGGATCGCATCGTTTTTTGTCACCGGTAGCCTGACTTGGATGTATTACGCGGTCCGCCTCGCGGAGTTTCCGATGGGGGTGTTCTCCATTGCGCTGGCGACGGTCATCCTGCCGGGCCTTTCGGTACACCACTCGGAAGAGTCGCCGGAGCGGTTTAATGGAACCCTCGATTGGGCTTTGCGTCTGACATCGGTCATCTCATTGCCGGCTTCGGTGGCTCTATTTGTCTTGGCCGGGCCGCTGATCGCAACGATTAACGGCTATGGCAAGTTTGGTAGCCACGACGTGCTCATGAGCGCGTATGCGCTGATGTCGAATGCCGCGGGCCTGATGGGGCTGAGCTTGGTCAAGGTGCTGCTGCCGGGCTACACGGCCCGCCAGGACACCCGTACACCGGTGCGGATTGGGATCACGGCGCTGTCCGTCGCGATCGGCTTTGACCTGCTGGTGGTGATTCCCGCCGCCTATTTTGGCGCACCGGTCCCGCATGCCATTTTGGCCTTGTCGTCCGGAATCGGCGCTTATGTGAACTGTTGGCTCCTCTATCGGGGCCTGCGCGAGGCCGGGATCTACCGGCCGACGCCGGGCTGGAAACGGCTCGGGGCACAGTTGCTCGTTGCTAACGTGGTCATGGCGCTGTTCCTGTGGTGGGCAGCGGGGGCCTGGGAGCCGTGGACAGCGTGGTCGGGTTGGCTGCGGGTGGGTCGTTTGACCGCCTGTGTGGTCGGCGGCGCGACCGTCTATGGCGCGGTGCTTTGGATAATGGGGCTCCGGCCTCGTCACCTGCGCCCCGTATAATCCAGCCTTGCGGTACAGCGGAGCAATAAAGCGGATGCAGATCAGGCGAGGACAGTACGCGGGACGACACGGTGAAGCGGGTCGGGTTGCGGCTATTGGCAACTTTGACGGGGTACACCTCGGGCATCAAGCGCTCGTGGCTGCCGCCTGTGGCGTGGCCGCGCCTGGGCAGTCCATCGCTGTGCTGACCTTTGAGCCGCATCCCCGGGAACTGTTCGATCCGGTCGGGGCGCCGCGGCGCCTGATGCGGGTCACGGACAAGGCTATCGCTCTAGGTCGCCTTGGCGTCCAGGAGTTGATCGTGCTGCAGTTTCATGTGGGCCTGTCGGCCATGAGTCCCGAGACTTTTGCGCGGGATGTGTTGCGAGAGGGATTGGGCATCCGCCATCTCGTGGTCGGTGAGGGGTTTCGCTATGGCGTACGCCGTACAGGCGATGTCACGACCCTGCGGGCCTCTGGCGCGGCGTTGGGCTTCGCCGTCACCGAGGTCTCGGCGATCGGCGTGGAAGGCGAGCGAGTGTCGAGTACGCGTGTGCGCACCGCTGTCGCGTCCGGTGATTTGACCGGGGCGGAGCGCTTACTCGGTAGACCCTATTCGTTATCGGGTCGGGTGGGCCATGGCCAGCGGCTAGGGCGGGAACTGGGATTTCCGACGGCCAACCTGCGCTTGCATCCGCGTGCGATTAGTCTGTCCGGCATATATGCCGTTCGCGTCCGTGGCCTGCCCGGCGTAGCCGGTGCGGCCGCCGCGGTCGCCTCGCTCGGTACGCGGCCAACGGTCGGTGGTGTGGAGCCCTTGCTCGAGGTACACGTCTTCGATTTCAGCGGTAACCTGTACGGACAGCGGATTGAGGTGGAGTTCATCGCGCGCTTGCGTGACGAAGAACGCTTCGATTCACTGCCCGCGCTGGTCACCCAGATGCACGCGGACGCATTACGCGCCCGTCAGATACTTGCGGTTCGCGCCGCGTGAGTGGGATACCCTTGGACTACAAGAACACAATCAATTTGCCCCAGACAGCCTTCCCGATGAAGGCGGATCTCGCTAACCGCGAACCGCGGTGGCTTGAGTTCTGGAAATCAAAAGATATCTACGGCAAGTTGCGTACTGCAGCGAAAGGTCGACCGACCTTCATTCTTGCGGATGGCCCGCCGTATGCGAATGGCTCGATTCATATCGGCCATGCGGTGAATAAAGTCCTCAAGGACATCGTCGTCAAGTCGCGGACGCTGGACGGCTATGACGCCCCCTATGTGCCTGGCTGGGACTGTCATGGTCTGCCGATCGAACATCAGGTCGAGAAGACCCATGGTCGAGTGGGCGCAAAAATCGATGCCAAGTCGTTCCGCGCGGCTTGCCGTGAATATGCTGCAAAACAGGTGGACGGCCAGCGCGCTGACTTCATCCGGCTCGGCGTCATGGGGGATTGGGATCATCCTTATCTGACGATGCTGCCGGGATACGAAGCGGCCCAGTTGCGCGCTTTTGCTCGTATCGTTGAGCGCGGCCACGTCTATAAAGGTTACAAGCCCGTCCACTGGTGCCTCGATTGCCGCTCCTCACTCGCCGAGGCTGAGGTCGAATATGAAGATCGCACGAGCCCGAGCATTGACGTGCGCTATGCCGTGCGGGATCGGAGCGACCTTGCGGCACGCCTGGGTCTGGTCTCAATCGAAAAACCCGCGAACGTCGTGATCTGGACGACTACGCCTTGGACGCTTCCCGCGAGCCAGGCGGTATCGCTTCACCCGGAACTCGATTACGTGCTTGCGGATGTGGGTGGCGAACTACTGATCGTTGCCGCTGAATTGCTCAGTAGCACTTTGGCACGGGCTGGCCTCGACAGTGCAGCCGAGTTGGCTCGGGTCAAGGGCGCTGTACTCGAACACCTTGCATTGGATCATCCGTTTTACGAGCGCATCGTGCCGGTCATCCTCGGCGAGCATGTCACGCTCGAAGCAGGTACTGGTGCTGTGCATACCGCGCCTGCCCATGGCCTCGATGACTATATCGTCGGCCAGCGTTATGGCTTGCCGGTCGATAACCCGGTCGGCGGCGATGGTCGTTATTTGGCCTCGACTCCGTTGCTTGCTGGCGAGCAGGTCTTCGAAGCCAATGCCAAGGTAGTCACCTTGCTGGGTGAGCGGGGCGTCCTCTGGGCCCACCACCCTTATCAGCACAGCTATCCACATTGTTGGCGACACAAGTCCCCACTGATTTTTCGCGCCACACCGCAATGGTTCATCAGCATGGAGCGCGAATCTTTACGGCAGGATGCGCTGGCTGAAATTCGTCGTGTGCAGTTCACCCCGAAATGGGGAGAGAACCGTATCTACAGCATGATTGAGACGCGTCCCGACTGGTGTGTCTCGCGCCAGCGCACGTGGGGTGTGCCGATCCCATTCTTCTTGCACCGGGAGACTGGCGAGTTGCATCCGCGCACAGCAGAACTCATCGAGGCGGTCGCGATGCGCGTCGAAGTGGGCGGCATCGATGCGTGGTTCGACCTGGATGCAGCCGAATTACTCGGTGAGGAGGCTGCCCATTATGAAAAGTCTAAAGACGTCATGGACGTCTGGGTCGACTCAGGGATGATGCACTGGTGTGTTGCGCGCCTGTTCCCAGAGATCCATGCGCCAGCGGATCTCTACCTAGAAGGCTCGGATCAACACCGCGGTTGGTTTCATTCTTCCTTACTCACGTCGGTTGCCATGCATCGCCACGCGCCTTATCGCGGCGTCCTGACGCACGGCTTCACGGTTGATGAGAAGGGCCGCAAGATGTCGAAGTCACTTGGCAACACGGTGGTGCCACAAAAGGTGATCGGAGTGCTCGGCGCAGATGTGCTGCGACTTTGGGTTGCGGCGACTGACTACGCCAACGAGATCGCTGTTTCCGACGAAATTTTGAAGCGCATGGCGGACTCGTACCGGCGGATGCGTAATACGGTGCGATTCTTGCTCGGCAACCTGGCCGGCTTCGACCCGATTCGCGATGCGGTGGCCCCAGAACATCTGGTTGATCTAGACCGGTGGGCCGTTGCATGTGCACGGGATGTGCAGACGGAACTGGTCGATGCGTATCGCCGCTACGACTTCCACGTGATCTACCAGAGAATGCACAACTTCTGTGTGGTTGATCTGGGCTCGTTCTACTTAGACGTGATTAAGGATCGGCTGTATACGGCACCAACGCACAGTGCGGCGCGGCGTTCAGCACAAACGGCCTTGTGGCACATTGCCGAGGCCATGGTGCGCTGGCTGGCGCCAATCCTGTCGTTCACGGCGGAAGAGATTTGGCTAGAACTGCCCGCGGTAACTGGGCGGCCAGAATCTGTGTTTCTCAGCCAGTGGCACCAATTCCCAGAGCTTGGCGCTGGTGCGGCGGTCGCGTGGGATGAGGTCATTGCGCTCAAGACTGATGTCGGTCGGGAGTTGGAGGCCTTACGGACGCGAGGTGAGATCGGTGGGCCGCTCGACGCGACAGTCGACTTGTGGGTTGACCCTGCGCGTCATGTGCGGCTATCGGCGCTCGGCGAGGAATTGCGCTTTGCATTGATCACGTCTGAGGTTCGCCTGCATCCAACGCCGGCGCCCGCGACTGCCGTCGCGGCAGCCCAACTGGAAGGGGTCTGGATCGCCGTTGGTGCGAGCGCGCAGCCTAAATGCGTGCGTTGCTGGCATAAACGTGCGGATGTCGGCGCTATCGAAGGGCATCCTGAGGCATGCGCACGCTGCGCTGGCAACGTATCCGGTACTGGCGAGACGCGGCATTACGCCTAAACGGAGAGGACTATATGGGGTACGCACAACTTCGTTGGCTTTGGCTTGCCGGGGTCGTGATTGCAGCAGATCAGGCGGTCAAGTCTGCAGTGGTCGCAACGATGCAATTGTTCGAGCGGATGCCCGTCTTGCCGCCGGTGCTGGAGATCACCCGACTCCATAACCGTGGCGCGGCGTTTAGTTTTCTTGATGATGCGGGTGGATGGCAGAAGTATCTGTTTCTCGGACTGGCGGTGACCGTGTCGATCGGCATTACCGTGTGGCTTGCGCGGTTGGAGGAGAAGGCGCGGCGCATTGTTCCGGCTGGACTCGCGCTTGTGATGGGAGGTGCTCTGGGCAACGCGATCGATCGCGTGCGTTACGGCTATGTGGTCGACTTTGTGCACGTGCACTGGTACGACGCGTGGTGGTTTCCAGCCTTCAATATCGCTGATGCAGCCATTACGGTGGGTGCTGCTTTTTTGATTTTTGATGCGGTACTCGATAGTCGTTATCCGAGGTCTTGATGCGAATTCATCTCGCTAATCCGCGCGGATTCTGTGCTGGTGTCGAACGCGCGATTGAGATCGTCGAGCGTGCAATCGAATTGTTCGGTGCTCCGATCTATGTGCGCCACGAAGTCGTGCACAATCGCTATGTGGTCGATCGTTTGCGTCGACTCGGTGCCGTATTTGTGGAAGAACTCGACGATGTGCCGGCAGGTGCGACCGTTATCTTCAGCGCGCATGGGGTGTCTAAGGCGGTCCGCGCGGAGGCCGATCGGCGCGGCTTTTCTGTCTTTGATGCGACCTGCCCGCTCGTGACCAAAGTGCACCTTGAGGTCGTCCGGCATGCCCGGGATGGTCGAGAACTGATTCTCATCGGCCACGCGGGGCACCCGGAAGTGGAGGGCACGATGGGGCAGTTCGACACCTCAGGCGGTGGATTAATCCATCTGGTCGAGACGGTGGCGGATGCGCAGGAGTTGGTTGTTGCGGATCCTTCGCGCCTCGCTTTCGTGACACAGACCACACTTTCGGTTGATGATACCGCCCAGATTGTTGCGGTTTTACAGGGGCGATTCCCGGCACTTTTTGGGCCGCGACACGAAGACATTTGTTATGCGACCCAGAATCGACAGGATGCGGTTAAACAGTTGGTAGAACAGTGTCAGGTCGTGATCGTGGTCGGTTCAAAGTCGAGTTCTAATTCCAATCGGCTGCGCGAAATTGCTCAAAAAAGAGGTATTCGTGGCTATTTAGTCGATAGTGCGGCTGATATGGACCCGCTATGGTTTACCGGTGTGACCGACGTCGGGGTGACGGCAGGGGCCTCAGCCCCCGAAATTCTCGTGCGCGAGGTCGTGGCCCGATTGCAGGAGTGGGGTGGCGCCGTAGCGACCGAATTGCTGGGACGGGAGGAACACGTCGTGTTCGCGCTGCCCAAATTACTCCGTCATAGGCCGGCGCCCTGATAGAGGGCGTGCGTTGCCGGTTGCCCCCGAGTCTCGTATACTTCGCGCCCTTCGCCGGTGTAGCTCAGTTGGTAGAGCAGTCGCTTCGTAAGCGAGAGGTCGGGGGTTCGACTCCCTCCACCGGCACCATCCCCCCTTGAGATATCAAGGGGTTTGGTAAGGCATAGCAAGGCACAACTTTTACTGCCGAGGTCAGGTAACTACGTAGTTACCTGACTGTCCTTTTGCGACATCAAGATTGATTAATTAGCTTGTGGCCAGCGTCCTGCTGTTCCTGTCCACCTATAGCTTCCGTGCTAACGCGCCGGACGCGCAGATTGACGAGCGCGAAGTGCTGGAGCGCAACCGCGCGTATTTTCGTGCCTACCAAACGCTGGTCTTCGTGCTGCTGCTCAGCTACATCGTCACCGAGATCCTCGAGAAAGCCTTCGGCTGGATCCCCACTCGCGGGATCGTCGCCAACTTCCTCACCCTGCTCATCTTCGCGGCGCTCACCTTGCCCGCTGCCATCCTTGCATGGTGGGATGCAGGCGAGGAAGGCTGAATGCAGCCCGGCGCGCTCGATAGATCCGCCGCAGGCCGTTTGGCACCCTCCCGACCACACCCCATCTTTACGATACGGCCCTTTGCAGCCCCAAGTCGCACGCCGTATGTACGCCTCCATCATTCTTCCCACCTACACCGAACGTGAGAACGTCGGCCAGATGGTCGAGGCCTTGCGTCGGGTGTTCGGCGACCGTCAGGACTGGGAAGTCGTGATCGTCGTCGACGACTCCCCCGACGACACCTAGGAACACGCGCAAGAACTGGGCGCCACGGAACCGCGCGTCCGCTCCTACCGCCGGCTGGACCTCCGCGGCTTGTCGTGTGCCATCATCGACGGCATGAGCCTCGGCGTGGGCGAGCGCTTACTCGTCATGGACGCCGATTTCCAGCAAGACAAGCTGCAGGAGTTCGCAAGCGAACCGCCGCCTACTGCCTGCGCCACGCCTTCGCCTCAATATCTTTGTCTTCCGGTGCGCCGGTTGGGTGGGTGTCTACGACGCTTGCTCACAGGGACGCGTATCAGACGCTGAAGACGTACGCCAAGTGGATTCCGAGTGCCATGCCCGAGGCTGGGTCACGGATGCTAAGGCACGATGAGGGCACGGACGTTCAAAAAGACCGGTAAAAAAAGAGTATGCGGATGGTTCGACTGCACCGGCGCCATTCTTGCCCGTTATTCAGTTAGGTTGTGCCGCCCTCGCGCTACTGTTGCGCTAGCGCAGCTCTACGGTAGATAGCCAGAACTCGCGCGCGCCTTCACCGCCCATTTTGTAGAGCATCACCGGGCCGACATGCCGGAGGTCTAGTCGTCGATTGCGCGGTCCTGTTGCGATTCGCTCGAGCGGGATTTCAATCATGCGACGGCTGGTTGGCGCAATGACCTCAATTCCCTCGAAGCGGTCGCTGTAGACGCCGTTATGTATGCGATCCTGTACTCGGATATGTAAGGGCAGTTCCACGTGTGTTGGATTCGTCACATCGATATGCAGCGTATGTTGGGGGCGCCAGTCGGATAGCGGCTCATCTAAGACGACACCGGCATAGGGGCGCGTCGTGAGTGGCACGCGCAGCGCCAATTCCCCGGGTGTGTGCGCAAATGCGGTCGGTAGGGTACCCAGTTCTGGTGCGGTGTCGGTCAGAGAGATGAGCAGCAGGTCCAGTGTATGTCGAGGCTTAAACAGAACGGGTGCCATCATCGCTCGATCAGTGTAGGCGGCACTGACCCAGACAAGCGGCGCGAGTGTGACGGTCGCGATGAGCGCGGCAGTCGCTAAAAAAAACCAACTCGCTTTTGTGCCGATGGTGCCGCGCCGGCAACGCGGATCGAACGCTGCGAGTAGTGACAGTGCACAGATGATGCCGCGCACGTCGAGCACGACGTCTCGCAGGGCGGGGTCTCGATGCGTAATGATCTGCGCGAGCTCCGTGAAAATGCCGAGTGCCGTGCCGACCAGCAGTGTGGGTAGATAATCACCGAGTGGCCCACCGAACGGACGTACGTGCCGGCGGATCCCGAATAAACCGACAGCGATCAAGCCGAATACGACGGGATGCCCGAACTTTTGCAGAGAATGAAGGATCAGCGGCCGACCGGGCACTTCCACGTACAGTATCGCCAGCGCCAGTAGCGTCACCGCCGTAAATAGCATCCAAGGTGGTAGCCGCGTCAGTTGGCGAGGCCACACCAGATTCGAGGAGTCTTGCTGCGGATGCGCCATGTCCTTAACGCGTCCCGTTAGCTTTGGCGGACTTTCGATTCGACATGCTGAGCGAGTAGCGCAACGGTTGGGTAATCAAAGAGTTCCGTCAGATCGATGATTCCAGGAAATTGTCGATCGATCTCCTCATGAATTTGAATCAATGTGAGTGAACTGGCGCCGATTTCAAACAGGTTGTCATCCAGAGAGACGGTTTTTCCTGCAAGCGCCTCTGCGCAAATGGCCAGTACACGAGCCTCGATGCCATCGCCGGCGTCGCGGTGTGTTTGCTGACTCTCGCGTAGGCGATTAAGTGCAGCCATGTCGTCCGCGAATTCACCGGCGACGAATGCTTGTTCTAGCGCGACCCGTTGTATTTTTCCGCTCGTTGTCTTCGGGATGCGCTTGACGGGCACGACATGCGCGACCTCAAGGCCCGCATGCTCGTTCACGAGCCGCGTCACTTCTTGCGCAAGTGGCAGAAATTCCTCGAGCGAGCCACGGTGTAGTACGAAGAAAGTCAGTTCATCGCTTTCGGCGCCGGTCGGGCGGCAGCCGGCGGCGGCGACTTTGCCGAGTTCAAGGCCGTGGGCTTGCTGGGCAATGCCTTCGAGATCGTGCGGGAAATAGTTCTGGCCATTGACGAAGATGATTTCCTTCGCCCGGCCGGTGACAAAGAGATCTCCATCGACCATGACGCCGAGATCGCCGGTGTCAAGCCAGCCCGCGTCGTCGAGGGCGCGTGCGTTGGCCTCAGGTTCCTCAAAGTACCCCTTCGTGACGTTGTCGCCGCGAATGAGGATCCGGCCCACGCAGCCTGCGTCTACGGCAGGGCCATCGATGTGGGCGATTTGCACTTCCGTGCCAGGGATGGGGTGTCCCACATTCATGAGTGGTAGCGCATTGCTAGAGTCAGCGGACACAAAGCCGGCGGGTGCGCCAGGATTGAGTTGGTGCCGATCGAAGTGCCGATGGACGTAGGCGCTGCCGGGCTGCGGGAAGGTAACCGCCAGGGTTGCCTCGGCGAGCCCATAGACGGGAAACATGGCATTTCGTGCTAGGCCGTAGGGCGCCATTTGGTCCATGAACTCGTCACACAGAGCGACCGAAATGGGTTCTGCGCCATTGAACAGTACGCGGACGGCAGACAGGTCCAGACCTTCCAGTGGTCGTCCATCCAATACTTTCAGGAAGTGCCGATAGCCAAAATTAGGCGATGAGAGAATGGTGGCGCGAAACTCAGAGGCGAAGCGTGGCCAGAGTAGAGGACGACGGATGAATAGTTCCGTCGGCATCAAGTAGTTCTCGATGCGGTTAGAGAACATAAAAATGTGTTTGCCGATCAGGCCCATGTCGTGCGTCAACGGCATCCAACTGAGCGAGATATCCGACGCACAAAAGCGTGCTGCAGCCGTCGCCCCACGCAGATTTGCAACAACGTTGCCGTGCGTCAGCACGACGCCCTTCGGTAGGCTGGTGGATCCCGAGGAGAATTGGATGAAGGCAGTGTCCTCTGGGCGGGGACGGACGGGTATGCCCGGTCGGGATAGATCGCCGAGGTTTTCAACTAAGACGGCTCGCTGCTCTAGGCGCGCGAATGTTTCTGATTCGCCGACCGTGGCGGCGAACGCGCCGATGCGCTCAAGATTTCTGCGGTCGGTATACAGCAGCGGGTTGCCGAGTTTGCGGGCGATACGCAGCAATTTGTGTCGGTGTTCGTCCGAGATTCCGACGGCGAGCGGCACGGGCACGACGCCACCTGCGAGGGCACCCCAGAACCCTTCGATGAACTGCTGATTGCTGTTCAGGAAGATGATCATCTTGTCGCCGGGTACGGCGCCGGCGGCTTGCACATGGCCGAGGATGCCCAGTGCATTGTCGTACAACGCACGGTAGGGGACGGTGCGCCGGTCGTGCTCCCCTTCGAGATAGTGAATCGAGCGCTCTGCGTCGCGATTCGCTTCGAGGATCTCAAGCAGGGTGTCTTGTGTCATTCGTATGCTTCCATACTGGTGCTAGGCGTCAGCGGGGGTGTAAGCGCATGCGGAATTCGCCGCGCGTCCGCAGATTGATTGCCGCTTCGATTTCGAGCGGGCCTTCATCGAGGTATTCCATTCGCCATCGGGATGCTACCCGGGCTATGTGTACGGTCATTTCGTACATCGCAAAGTTCTCCCCGACGCAATGGCGAGGCCCGGCTGCAAAGGGGATGTAAATCCAGCGATCCCGCGGATCATCGTGCAGAAAACGCTCAGGTCGGTAGGCAGTCGGCGCATCCCAATGCGCAGGATGTCGTTGAATCAAGTACGGGCTCAACATGACATCGGTGCCCGCCGGAATGCGATGCCCCGAGAGTACATCGTCGGCGATCGTGCGGCGACTGAGGATCCAGCCTGGGGGGTACAGACGCATTGCCTCGAAGAGGGCCGCTTGGGTATGTTGCAGGCCCTCCACATCGGCGTAACTGAGGCGCACCGCGGGGTCGAGGCCGGCCACCTCGGCAGCGACACGCGCATCCGCTTCTGGATGCGTTGCCAACAGGTACCAAGTCCAGTTCAGCGCGCTGGCACTCGTTTCGTGGCCGGCCACAATCAGCGTCATGGCTTCGTCCAACAGTTCCCGGTCCGGCATCGGCGCGCCCGTTTCCTTGTCGCGGGCTGCCATCAGCATGCCTAAGAAATCGTGTCGTTCCAGTCCCTCAGTACGGCGACGTGCCACCAGTTCACCGACCAGGCGAACAAGGCCTCGGAAGCGGTACGCAAACTGCAGATCGCGCGCGGCATGTTCGGTCACCAGTGCAAAGGGGTTTTGGCCCATGCGCTCGGTGAGCCACGCCAAATCTTCGCTGAAGATCGCTCGTACGATGATCGATAGCGTCAGTTCGCTCATTTCGGCGGTGATCGATACCGGCTCCCCCGTTTCGGCGGCGCGCGTCCAGAGCGCCATACGCGCTTCCACCTCGGCATCGATCGTGGTCGCAAAGTGCTCGATGACACGGCGGTGGAAGAAGGGCTGGATCATGCGGCGCTGGCGCCGCCATAGATCCCCTTCGCTGGTCATGATGCCGTCACCGAGCAGGATACGGACTCGATCCAGGCCCACACCTTTGGTGTAATTGCGGTGATTTGTGACCAAAACCCGCTTGATGTCCGCCGGATTGTTGAGAATCCACGTGTCGGAATGCCGCCCGGGGGCGTGTATACGGAACAGATCACCGGAGCGGTCGGTGGCGGCCACGAGTCGGTCGAGCGAGTCCTCGGTCGAGCCGACGTCAAAAGCGTCGGGGTCGAGCGGCGGGGGCAGCGGGCTCGCGCTATGCTGTTCGAAGGTGCGGGGCATGGCGGCGCTGCTGATGGCGAGGGACGTGAAACAATTGCCGAGTTTACATCACGTTGCAGTGCCGGCGCAGCCGTGGTTGGGGCTGGAGGCTGCATTGGCGCAGGGCGTACCCGCTGCGCGCCTCGCGGTGGTTGCGCGCCAGCGGCAACCCCGCGACCGTGTTGCCCGGCTGCTGGGGAGCGCCTTACTGGCGGCAGCGGCCCGGCGGCATGCGCTTGCCTTTGATCCGTGGTCCGTACAGTACCCCCAAGGTGGCCCGCTCTATTGGCCTCGGGGGCCTGTGTGCAGCCTCTCGCATAGCGCGGATCATGTGGTCTTGCTTCTCGGTCCTGAGGCGCCGGTGGGCGTCGACGTGGAGTCCCCGGGCGCTGTTTCGGCAGCGGATTTGCGCTTGGCCCTGCCGGTTAGCCTGCGCGAGGCGGTTGCGGCCGGTACCGTAGACGCCACGGATGCCTGGATGCAGGCCGAGGCGGCCCTCAAGGCGGCAGGTGTCGGGCTCTCCGGATTGCCGGACGTGGTCTTTGCGTCGGCAGGGCGCGCCCGGGTACGCGATTTGGCATTGGTGCTGCGGCCCGTGTCCTTGGGCGGTGGCGCGCAGTGCTGGTGTGCCTTGGGTGAGGCATGGGCAGAGCGGCCGATTCAGGTGGTGGGTCATCAGGTCGCCGACCTCGTCCGGTTGCTGGAGTCGGCGCAACCCCTCAGAATCCCGGCTCCTTGAGGAGTGCCATGACCACATCGGACCATCAGTCAGCGCCGGACCCTGCCGCGACCTATCAAGGGCGGGAATTGACGGCGCGGCGCCGATGGCTGTACCGGATCGCGACCCCCATAGGCTTGCTTCTGGTGCGCTTCTTTTGGGCGACCTGCCGGATTCGGTTGGTGCTGGGTGAGGCGCAGGCGTTAGAAGGCCTCAAAGACGGACCGATCATTCCAGTGTATTGGCACCAGCATCAGCTGTTTTTGGGAAAATATCTGATTGGATTGCGTCGCATCGGTATGGATCCAGGTTTTCTAATCAGCCCTTCGGTCGATGGCGAGATTCCGTCGCGGATCGCCCAGCGGCACGGGTGTCACGTGATCCGCGGGTCGTCCAGTCATACCGGCGCACGGACGCTGCGCGACTACTATCTGGCGCTGCAGAAAGGCGTTTCACCGGCGATCACGGTCGATGGCCCCACGGGCCCCGCTTTTGAGTGCAAGCCTGGGGCCGTCATGCTGGCGCAATTGTCCGGGCGGCCGATCGTGGCGCTGTCCTTCCATGCAAGTCGCGCTTGGCTGTTCCACAAGTGGGATCGGTTCGTACTGCCGAAACCATTCTCGACGATCACAATCGCACTGGGTGCCCCGCGATATGTCCCTAAGCGGATCGATGCGCCAGTGACAGAACGCCTACAGAAGGAAATCGACGCCGAACTAAAGGCGCTGTATCGGCAGGCAAGAGAATCTGCGGTTTAAGCGCAGGCGTGATCGGGATCTGCGCAGTGCGAGGGTTCGAGCTGAATGGTCGAATGCCGGATACCGAACTCGCTGACCACGACCGCTTTAATTTCCGCTAGCACGAGGCCCGTGTCCGCCCCTTCAGCCAGGCTGGCGTGCAGGGTCAATAGGGGTTGCGATGGTGTCAGCGACCACGCGTGTACGTGGTGTACGCCGAGTACGCCGGGTACCTTGTGCACGATTCGCTCAGCGAGTCGCTCGGCATCGAAGCCTTCGGGCGTCCCTTCCTGCAACACGTGTGCTGAATGCACTAGCAGCGGCCAGGCACTGCGTGCGATCAGCGCTGTGACCACGAGCGACAGCCAAGCATCGGCGGCCAGCCAACCGGTGCCCATCACAATCAATGCCGCCGTGGCTGCAACCGCGGCGCCGAGTAGATCGGAGAGCACGTGCAAGTACGCGGCACGCATATTCATATCGCCGTGGTGCCCGTGCAGTAGTGCGGCAACCACCAGATTGACCGCAATGCCGCCCGTGGCGACCGCGAGTGCGATACCGGCGCGGATCGGGTGGGGGTCTGTCAGACGGAACCCCGCCTCGATGACGATGGCGGCCACGATGCCCAGCAGCACCAAAGAATTGATGAAAGCGGCGAGCACGCCGGCACGGCTGTGCCCGAACGAGCGCTGACGGGACGCAGGCCGTTGCGCGAGACGCTGCGCGCCGTAGGCGAGGGCCAAGGCGAGCGTGTCCACGAACAGATGCCCTGCGTCTGCCAGGAGCGTTAAGGAGCCCGACCACCAGCCCCCCATCGCCTCGACAAGAGTGAATGCGCCAATCAGCCAGAAGGCAATGCCCAGTCGCTCGCCAGCGTGTGCGTGGTTGTGCCCCTGCTCGTGATCATGGTCGTGGTGCTCCTGCGGCGCAGGAGATGGGCGGTGCGTATTGGACATGTCGGCACTCTAGGGGCGCGCCGGAAAAGACGCAAAAATATATAATTAATCTATTATAAACATATAGTTATATGTCACATCTAGAAAATAGTGACAGAATGCATCGCAATATGCTGAAGTAATAGCCACGATGGGGAGACCATCAGGTCTCGACAAGTCAGTATTGGTGGAGGGTCAGCACGGCGATGGCAACTAGGACGAGCCTCGACGATCGCGGGTTAACCGCCTCGGATGTCCTCGCGCCGCAGCGCTGGGCGTCCCCGCTTTCCCGTGCGGGGCTTGGGCTAGACGTGGCCTGCACGAAGATTGCCATTGACCTCCAATCCTTGTCTGGACCCGGGGCCGTTGAGACCATTCGGCGAGATCTGGATCTGTTGCGCGAGGCGACAGGGACCGATGCTGCGTTTTACGCGGCTTTTGACCGATCGGCGCTCACAATTGAGTCGATGGAGATCTCCAAAGGCTTGTTTGTATCCTGTTCGCCCGAAGTACTGCGCGGGCTGCCGCTGGCGAAACTCCCATGGATACGCGAGCGCCTTGGTCACAATCGGTTATTGGAGTTGCGCGATACGCTCACCGCTCGTCGTGAGCACGCCGCTGAGGCCCAGCGCTTCGGCGAACTAGGCATGCGTTCTGTGCTGCTCGTCGGCGTTGCTGTCTGCGGTCAGCCACAGGGCTTTTTAGGCCTCGCTACCGCCGGGCCGTGTAATTCGTGGGATGTGAATCTCCACCTTTCATTAAAGCTCATGGGCAGCAGTCTCGCCGCTGGCTTGGAGCGATTAGCCCTAGAAGAGGAGTTGGCTTCGCTGCGGACACGCGGCGCCCTCGCGGCGGCCTGTTCGAGTGAAGGCGTCTGGGACTACGACGTGTTGAACCGACGGACCTGGTTCTCGCCCCGATGGAAGGAAATGTTGGGGTACGCCGCCGACGAGTTGGAGGGCGCGCCAGACTGGACCAAGCTGATTCATCCGGACGACTTGCCGCGGGTTACTGAGGGTATCCGTGAGCATATCGCGGGCCAGACAGACGTTTTCGAGAGCACCCATCGCGTCCGCCATCGAGACGGTGATTGGCGCTGGATCCTCTCGCGTGCTCGTGCCGAGATCATCAATGGCACCCTGCAGCGCCTAACGGGCGTGGAACTCGACGTCACGGAACGGCGTCTATATGAAGATGCATTGTTCCGGGAAAAGGAACGCGCGCAGATCACGCTACGCGCGATCGGTGATGGCGTCATCACGACCGATGAGCGCTCTCTGATCGAGTACCTGAACCCCGTTGCTGAACAATTGACCGGTTGGAGCTTGGACGAAGCGATGGGGCGTCCCGTGGACGAAGTTTTTCGGGCCTTTCACGAAGAAACATGCGAGCCCATTGAAAGTCCGTTGGCTGCTGCGGTGCGTAGAGCGCGGCCGGTGAAGTCTGGACGCCCGTCACTGTTCATCCGTCGTGATGGCAATGAGTTGTATCTGCAAAGCACCGCCTCCCCAATTCGGGATGGTGGTGGCGTCGTCATCGGCGGTGTGCTGGTATTCCACGACGTGAGTGAATCCAGAGAGCTGAATCGTAAATTGACTTATCACGCGAGTCACGACGCGTTGACTGGGCTTGTTAATCGCCACGAATTCGAGATGCGCTTGGATAGGGCCTTGGTCAGCGCTAAAGCACGTGAGAGTTCTTTCGCTTTGTGTTTTATCGACCTTGATCAATTCAAGATCGTGAACGATACCTGTGGCCATGCCGCTGGCGATGCGCTACTCGCGCAAGTCGGTCAGCTGTTAAAGTCTAAAATTCGCTGGCGCGACACGCTGTCTCGTTTGGGTGCCGATGAATTTGCCGTTTTGCTGGAGGCTTGTTCCTTAGATGAGGCGATGGTGATTGCGGAGACGTTACGCGAAGCCGTCGCTGAAAATCGCTTCCAGTGGGAAGATCGCACCTTCCGTCTTGGCGCAAGTATTGGCGTGGTGCCACTCACTGGCGTAAACAGCGACTCGGCTTCCCTGTTGTCTGCAGCTGATTCGGCCGCGCAAGCGGCTAAGGAACAGGGCCGTAACCGTATACATTGCTTCGAGGAAAATGACCTCGACCTGATGCGTCGCCGCCGCGAGATGCAGTGGGCGGCGCGCATCACGACGGCGCTAGAAGATGGTCGCTTCGAATTATATCGGCAGGAAATCTTGCCCTTGCAGGCGGAAGAACCAGGTAGCCACTACGAAATTCTGCTGCGCATGCGTGATGAGCAGGGCAAGGTCGTGACACCGGAGCAATTCATTACGGCTGCGGAGCGTTATGGCATCACGCCGGCTATTGATCGTTGGGTCGTTGAAAACACGTTCCGTTGGCTAGTATCTGAAGCCGACGAGCGGGATAAATTGGCGCTGTGTTCGATCAATCTGTCGGGCCAGAGTCTGGCCGACGACAAGTTTTTGCCTTTCGTCATCGAGCGTTTTCATCGCACGGGATTGGATGCTCGAAAAATTTGTTTCGAAATTACCGAGACCGCAGCCATCGCCAGTTATTCCCAAGCCATCCGTTTCATTCACGCATTGCGTGAGCTTGGGTGTCGCTTTGCGCTGGATGATTTCGGTACAGGACTCTCTTCGTTCGGATATTTGAAGCACTTCCCGATCGACTTCCTGAAGATTGACGGCAGTTTTGTGAAGGAGATCCTGCGGGATCCGATCGATCGTGAAATGGTTCGGTCGATCAATGAGATTGGCCATCTCACGAACAAAAAGACCATTGCGGAATTCGCCGAGAACGAAGAGATCATTACGATGCTCCGTGGCCTTGGCGTTGATTATGCGCAGGGTTATGGGGTCGGTCATCCCCAGCGTATCTATGCGACGGCCACAGATATGGAGTTCGGTTTAGATCGCTAAGTAGCTGCGTTTTTAGGCAGTCACTTGCAGTCGCATGGATAAGTCCACAGCGCGCAGGTGTTTGGTGATTGCGCCGATCGAGATAAAGTCGACCCCTGTTTGTGCGACCGCCCGGATCGTGTTCATGTCGATGCCGCCGGAGGCCTCTAAGCGAAGGGGGCGCGCACGCTGACGATTACGTGCAACGGCAGTGCATAAATCCTCCAAGCTAAACTCGTCGAGTAGAACCATATCTGCCTCGGCTGCGAAAGCGTCCTCTAGTTCAGTGAGCGTCTCGACCTCCACTTCCACGAGGATGTGCGGGGACAGTCGGCGAGCGGCGGTGACAGCGGCAACAATAGATCCAGCAGCGGCAATATGATTTTCCTTGATAAGGATGCCATCGTAGAGACCCATTCGATGGTTCTTCCCTCCACCGCAACGAGCTGCATATTTCTGCGCTTGACGTAGGCCGGGGATGGTCTTGCGGGTATCTAAAATCTGGCAGTGCGTGCCGGCGATAGCGAGGACGTAGCGGCGCGCAGCGGTGGCAGTGCCGGAAAGCGTTTGCAGTAAATTCAGTGCGCTGCGTTCTGCCGTCAGCAGCGCCCGTGCGTTGCCCTGCGCTTCAAACAGGCACTGACCGGCATGGATTGCGTCGCCGTCAGCGGCATGCCATTGCACGGCAACTGAGGGGTCGATTGCCGCATAGACCGCATCGACATAGGCGCGTCCGCAGAGCACGGCGTCTTCACGCGTGATCACGCGGGCTCGGCCATGGGCGTGGGCATTGATGAGGTGCGCGGTCAGATCGCCGTCGCCTACATCCTCAGCGAGGGTGCGGGCAACGACGGCATCGAGGTCGGGGGGGAGGTGGGCGTCCATTATCGTAGGGTAACCAGGCGCGCCGAAAATAGCATCAGGGGGACACCCGACGAGCCCACTAGCCGGTCGGGTGTGCCGGTGGTGGGAGCGCGGAGCGCTCCCACCACGATCATCAGAACGGCAGGCCGTGGTTCTGGCCGCCCATGCACATCAGCATAGGAATCGACAGCAAGAAGTTCACGCGGGAGGCCAACATCGCCACGCGGCGTGCCGTGGCCTTCTCAGCGTCCGTCGCAGCAACCAGACCCAGTATTTTCTTCTGGTTTGGCCAGATCAGCACCCAGACGTTGAAGAGCATGATGCTACCCAGCCAAGCGCCTACGCCGATCACGCGCGAGCCATCGGCCAGCATGAACGCTTTTGCGAGTACGCCTGTATGCAGCAGATATGCCGCACCGGTGAGCCAGGTCACGACAGCAGCCCAACGGAACCACAGCCCGGCGCGTGGTGCGATGTACTTGGAGATGCCGGCGCCGCCCGGGCCCCCTTGGTCAGCCGCCGCAGCCGCGAGGCCAGGCATCTGCACAACGTTGAAATAGTAGAGCAGGCCGATCCACATGACGCCTGCCATGATGTGCAGCCAACGCGTAAACGCCAAGTGGTTAAAGCTCACGGAGCCCGAAAGAATGGCGACGATCACGACGGCGAGGAGGACGCCGGTGACAATCGAGCCCTTGACGGTATTGAGTGGATTCATCGGTAAGGAAACCCCTTGATAGGTGGAATTACGGCAACGGTAACCCGAGCCGTCTGGCTTAGGTAGAATAGGGGTTTACCGAAGCCCCTTCAACCCGGGCGCTTTGCCCTGCTTTGTTTCGGGATTACTTGAAAATGAGTGCCTTAAGTCCCAATTCTCCTTGTATCGGGGTCTGTAACCTGAGCCCGGCGGGTTGGTGCCAAGGTTGTTATCGTACGATGGGCGAGATTACCGGGTGGTTGAGGATGGATCCGGCCGCTCGATGGGCGGTCGTGCGAGCGGCTGAGGCCCGTCGTGTGGCGGCTGCCCCCTCTGGGGTGGCCGTCCAGAGAATAAGTACTACTTTTGGAGGTTGAGACAGTGAGCAATTCTAACGTCGGTGAGCGGATTCAGGCCCATTTGGGCGCCGCCCCGGTGGTGATTTTCATGAAAGGCACGCCGGATTTCCCACAGTGCGGCTTTTCTGCGCAAACAGTGGCTGCGCTGAATGCCTGCAAGGCCAACTTCCACGCGGTCAATATTTTTGAGGACCCGGAACTTCGCGAAGCGCTCAAGCAGTTTTCTAACTGGCCGACGTACCCGCAGGTCTACCTCAAGGGCGAATTGTTGGGCGGTTGCGATATCGCGCTGCAAATGTATAACTCGGGCGAGTTGCAGACGACTCTGGCAGAGGCGGGCGCGCTCGCCTGATCAGCCGTCTTCGGGCTCTGGCGTCGGCTCCATGGTGCTGTCCGGGGCGCCTTCGCGCAGTTCGCCCCGTTCCAGGGCGCGGGCCATGCGCCGGCGCGCCAAGTCGTAGATGGGTTTGAATTGGTTGCAGGCGTCGCAGAATAGGTCTGCCGTCTGCTCGGCGTCGTAGCGAGCGGAATGCGCCGAACTACTGTCCCATTCGAGTCCCGAGGCAATCACTGCTTTTGAAAGCACGGTCTGCCCGTAGGCGACCCCCGCGACGGTGGCGGTATCAAAACAACTGAATGGGTGGAACGGGTTGCGTTTGATGCCGGTACGCGCAACGGCTGCGTTCAGGAACCCTAAATCAAAGGCGGCATTGTGCCCGACCAGTATCGCACGGGTGCAGCCAGTGTCCTTCAGTGCGGTGCGTACTTCTTTGAACAGGCGTCCCAGCGCATCGCGTTCAGGTAGGGCTGGACGCAGCGGATGATGCGGATCGATGCCGTTGACGGCGAGGGACGCAGGATCCATGCGGGCGCCGGGAAACGGCTGCACGTGAAAGCGCCAAGTGTCCGCTCGGCGGAGCCTGCCGTCCGGGTCTAGCGAGAGGATGACGCCGGCGATCTCCAATAGGGCATCGGTCGCGGCGATAAAGCCGCCAGTTTCGACGTCGACGACCACGGGCAGAAAGCCCCGGAAACGTTCCTTCATTTCGTAGTGGTCGTTCATCTTCGTCCGTTTAGCGCGTGGTGTCTTCGAGCAACTTCCAGGCGATCATCTCGCCGGCGCGGAAGGGTACCAGTTCGTGCTCGCCGAAACTGTAGCTCTGTGGCGGCGACCAGGATTCGCGGACTAGGGTGATCAAATCCGTATTGCGGGGCAGTCGATAGAAGTCGGCCCCGTGCATGCTCGCAAAACCCTCTAACTGACTGAGGGCGCCGGCCCTATCGAATGCTTCAGCATACAACTCGATGCCGGCGTGGGCGGAGTAGATGCCGGCGCATCCACAGGTGGTTTCTTTGGTGTGACGCGCATGGGGTGCGCTGTCGGTGCCAAGGAAAAACTGCGGGCTGCCAGAGATCGCAGCTTCCACTAAAGCAGTTCGATGCTGTTCGCGCTTGAGGACCGGCAGACAGTAGTAATGTGGTCGAATGCCGCCCTGGAAGAGTGCGTTGCGGTTAAGTAATAGATGCTGCGGCGTGATCGTCGCGGCGACGCGAGGACCGGCGGAGCGTACAAAGTCGACCGCTTCCCGTGTTGTTACATGTTCGAAAACGATGCGCAGCAGTGGGAATCGCTCCCGTACCGGGATCAAGACACGGTCGATAAAAATGGATTCACGATCAAAGACGTCCACCGCAGGGTCCGTGGACTCGCCATGCACCAGCAACGGGAGATCGTGCGCTTCGAGTGCTTCTAGTGCTTCGTACGCACGCTCCAATCCTGTGACGCCCGCATCCGAGTTGGTGGTCGCGCCGGCAGGGTAATACTTTACCCCGTGCACGAAACCACAGGCCTTTGCGCGGCCAATTTCCTCTGCGTTCATTCCCTCGGTGAGATACAGCGTCATCAGTGGTTCGAAGCGGCTGCCAATCGGGCGAGCTGCGAGGATTCGATCCCGGTAAGCACCAGCCGCCGCGACGGTGGTGATGGGTGGCTTGAGGTTTGGCATCACCACAGCCCGACCGAAACGCTGCGTCGTATGGGCGAGGACGGCACTTAAAGCCGCGCCATCACGCAGGTGCAGATGCCAATCGTCCGGACGTATCATTGAGAAGTTCATGGCAGCGCCTCCTTAGGGCGCAATCAAACGTTGAAAATCAGCTGACTCGATTAATGCGTGCGCAAATCGTACGCCGAAGCCCGTGATCGTGTGTGGGACATGGGCCAACCCCCCGATCCTTTCAGCGGCTGACAGATCGCAGTGTACCCAAGGCAGGTCATTTGGCACGAATCGGCTTAAGAAACGGGCTGCATAAATATGATCCCCTTTGCCCCCGATGAGGCATTGCGCTACATCTGCGGTCGGGCTCTCGAGATCCTCGTCGAAGTCGTCAGGCATGGGGAAGCCATGCATGCGCTCGCCTGCAACGTGACCGGCATCCTCGACAATGGCGCGTAGTTGGGCGCGGTTGGTGAAGAAGCCCGAGATCCGTTCAGTAAGCGCCCCAACACAGGCACCTGTGAGGGTTGCAAAATCGATAATGGCCGCGGGCTTAGAGCGCGCCGCCAGGGTCAGCGTGTCTGCCAAAACCATCCGGCCCTCGGCATCCGTATGCGCGACTTGAATCGTTGTACCGTCCAGTGCGGTGATAAGGTCTTGCTGGGTGTAGGCCTTGGGGCCGATACGGTTTTCGGCGAGGGCGAGCCATGCGTCGACCGGGTGCGGATAATTAATTTGCGTCAGCGCAAGCAGCGTGCCGAGCGCTACGGCACTGCCGGCCATGTCTGTATGCATCATTAGCATCGAACTGGCGGTCTTTAGATTGTGTCCGCCGGTGTCGAAACAAAGGCCCTTGCCAACCAAGGCGATCGGCGCGCGCGTAGAACGTTTCTTGGGCCGATAGCGCAGATGCACGATAGCCGCATCTCGATTGGCGCTACCGGCGGTGACCGCCAGAAACGCGCCGGCGCCGAGTCGCTGCAGTCGCCGTTCATCGTAGGTATCGACGGTCCAACCTTGTTGCCGAGCGAGGGTGCCGATGGCTTTGCGATAACTACCCGGGGTCAATACGTTGGGTGGCAACTGGGTGAGCCAGCGGGCGAGGTGGGCGCCATTTGCGCTCGCAAGCGTCCGTTTTGGGGTGCCGCTGCGGACCCTTAGCGCGGTCGGGCGCCAGGCGTTGGGTGGTGTGCGTTTGGCGGTCGGCTGCGCCTCGGTTGCTGCCAACACTGCGGACACCAGCGCATCTGTGGCCATTGGTTCCTGAGAGGCTTCTACTAGGGTTATGATGCCGACCGCAGCAGGCCGGTACGGCGCGATCCCCTTCACAAGATGGGCAGCGAGAGCCAGCGTGGCATACGGCTCACCCGAGGCCGGCATCAGGCCGACCAGTGCGGGCAGGGGGCCTGGCAGCAGTACGGTGACAAAACCACCCGGCTTGACCTGTTGTCCTTCCAATGCACGCCGAATCAGTGCCCCGTGTGGCCATTGTTCCAATGCCTTGAACTGCTTGGCATCGATTAATGCAATCAATGAATGAATTTCATTCATCCATAAATCAGGTCGTTTTATTGCACTGCCAAAAAATCTAGGAAAATCAGCCTTTGGGAGCACTTTCACGGGCAAACCTCTTCTTGACCCTATGGGTCTAAAACCGGGATCATAGCGAAATCAATAGGAAGCGCCTTGCTTCGCATGGACGACCCAATCCGATGTCCGATCATACTCACGCGCTTGCGCCGTCTGAATTCGATCAAGATCCGTTGGAAACGCAGGAGTGGCTTGAGTCTATCGACTCCGTCCTTAAAGCGTACGGGCCTGATCGTGCACACTTCCTACTCGAGAGACTAATTGACCATACGCGCCGCGCAGGCGCGTATTTGCCCTTCAAGCCTAATACTGCCTACGTCAATACGATTGGTGTGGCACAGGAGCAACCGTATCCGGGCAATCGGGCGATCGAGCGCCGGTTGGAAGCGTACATACGCTGGAACGCAATGGCGATGGTTGTTGCCGCAAATAAACAGAGCGCTGAGTACGGGGGGCACCTAGCCAGTTATGCCTCCTCGGCAACGTTGTACGAAGTGGGCTTCAATCATTTTTGGCGCGCCCAGACGTCGACGCATCCGGGCGACCTTGTCTTTATGCAAGGCCATTCCAGTCCTGGGATCTACGCGCGCGCTTATCTTGAAGGCCGCCTTTCTGATGAGCAGTTGCGGCACTTCCGCAAGGAAGCCTCTGGAGATGGCCTGTCGTCCTATCCACATCCTTGGTTGATGCCCGATTTTTGGCAGTTTCCAACTGTCTCGATGGGTCTCGGTCCGATGATGGGTATCTATCAGGCCCGCTTCCAACGTTACCTAGAGCATCGCAGTATCGTTCCGGTGACAGACCGAAAGATCTGGTGTTTTCTCGGCGACGGCGAAATGGATGAGCCTGAGTCGATGGGCGCAATTACGATGCCGGTCCGTGAGGGTCTCGACAATCTCGTCTTCGTCATCAACTGCAATCTGCAACGTCTCGACGGTCCGGTGCGCGGTAACGGAAAAATCATTCAGGAACTTGAGGCTGCATTCCTCGGGGCTGGCTGGAATGTCATCAAGGTCGTGTGGGGCTCTCGTTGGGATGCGCTGCTTGCGCGTGACCAAAAAGGCTTATTGCGTCGACTCATGCAGGAGTGTGTCGATGGCGAGTACCAGAATTTTAAGGCCAAGGGCGGCGCGTATACACGCGAGAATTTCTTTGGCAAGTATGCCGAACTGAAAGAGCTGGTTGCCAATATGTCTGACGATGAGATCTGGCGTCTCAATCGTGGCGGGCATGACTCGACTAAAGTGTGGAACGCTTACGCGCAAGCAATGCAAACGACCGGGCGACCGACTGTGATTCTGGCGAAGACCGTTAAAGGTTTCGGTCTCGGGAAGGCAGGCGAAGCGCAGAACCCGACGCATCAACAGAAGAAGTTAGATGAAGAGGCGCTGCGCGCTTTCCGCGATCGATTCAATATTCCTGTCTCTGATGAAGAGATTGCTGGCCTGCCGTTTAAGCGTCCAGCGGATGATAGTGAGGAAATGACGTACCTAAAGGCTCGGCGCACGTCGCTTGGGGGATCACTGCCCGCACGCTTCAATATCGCGCCAGCGCTCGAGGTGCCGCCTCTATCGGCCTTTCAGCCATTGCTTGAGTCGAGCGGTGACCGTGAGATCTCGACGACAATGGCATTCGTGCGACTGCTCGGCATTCTGCTTAAGGACAAGAATATTGGTAAGCACGTTGTGCCCATTGTCCCGGATGAGGCGCGCACGTTCGGTATGGAAGGCTTGTTCCGTCAGATTGGCATCTACTCTTCAGTAGGACAGTTGTATACGCCGCAAGACTCAGAACAGTTGCTCTCCTACCGCGAGGACATTAAGGGTCAGATCCTAGAGGAAGGCATCAACGAAGGTGGAGCTATGTGCTCGTGGATTGCGGCAGCGACCGCATACGCGAATCACGGCACCCACATGGTGCCGTTCTATATTTACTACTCCATGTTCGGTTACCAGCGTGTCGGCGACTTCATGTGGGCCGCTGGCGATCTGCGAGCCAAGGGCTTCTTGGTTGGCGCCACGGCCGGTCGCACCACATTGGCAGGTGAAGGCTTGCAGCATCAGGATGGACATTCTCATCTGTTGATGAGCACGATTCCCAATTGCGTCTCCTACGACCCAGCCTACGCCTACGAACTGGCAGTGATCGTGCAAGACGGTATGCGTCGCATGTATGTCGAAAGCGAGAGTATTTATTATTACCTGACGGTGATGAATGAAAACTATGTTCAGCCGGCCCTCCCAGAGGGCGTAATCGAAGGCATATTGCGGGGCATTTATCCCCTCGAAAGCCGTCAGGGCAAATTACAGGCGACGTTGTTTGGGTCCGGAACCATTCTTCGCGAAGTGCGCGCGGCGGCACAAATTCTCGAACAGGAGTATGGGGTGTCGGCCGACGTTTGCTCGGTCACTAGTTACTCCGAGTTGCGTCGGGAAGCGTTGGCTGTGGACCGCCTCAACCGCCTACATCCGCTGGACCAGCCCCAGGTCCCTTATGTCACCCACGCACTAGCGGGTCGTCAGGGGCCGTTCATCGCCGCAAGCGATTATATGAAGATTGTGCCGGACCAGATCCGCGAGTGGGTTCCTGGTCGATTCGTGGTGCTCGGTACCGATGGCTACGGACGCTCCGATGCGCGTGCCGCGCTGCGATCGCACTTCGAGGTCGATCGCCATCATGTCGTGCTGGCAACTCTAAAAGCGCTTGCCGATGATGGTAAGATCGATGCTAAGGTAGTCGCTACCGCCATAGAGCAGTGCGGGATAGATCCTTCGAAGCCCAACCCTGCGACGGCTTGAACCATGGCATCCGAAATCTCCATTGCCGTACCTGATCTTGGCGATTTTAAATCGGTCGAAGTCGTTGAGGTGCTCGTCAAGGTCGGTGACGTCGTTGTAGTGGATACACCGCTGGCGACATTAGAGACTGAGAAGGCCACCATGGACGTGCCGTCAACAGCGGCAGGGCTCGTGACCGCTGTGTTGATCGGGCGAGGCGATAAAGTCGCCGCAGGTTCCGTACTGGTTAAACTCGAAGCGACTGCTGAAGCCGTGCAAGCAGTGCCTACGCCGACCGTACCCCCGGCGCGCGTGGTAGTTGCGGCGGCTGTCCCATCAATTCCCGTGCCCGCGGAGTCTGCGGGGCAGGCGCACGTGACTTCTGCTCGCAGTGTGAGTGCGCCGGGCATGGCGCCGGTAGAGGACGTGGGCTTTTCGCGCGCTTATGCGGGCCCTTCGGTACGCCTGCTGGCTCGGGAGCTTGGGGTTGCTCTCGGGCGAGTGCAAGGTACGGGCGTTAAGGGTCGCATTACGCATGCGGACGTCAAGGCTTGGGTCAAGCAAACACTAACCACCGGCCTATCAGGTGCTGGCAGCGGTGCCCTACCGCGTGTGCCTACGGTCGATCACGCGAAGTTCGGGCCGATTTCGGTTGTGCCTTTATCGCGTATCCAGAAAATTTCCGGACCACGGCTGCATGCTAGCTGGATCAATATTCCTCATGTCACCCAGTATGACGAGGCCGATATCACCGATCTTGAGGCCAAGCGTGTGGCCCTTAAGTCGTCCTCTGAGACGCTCGGTATCAAGCTCACTCCACTGGCCTTTATCATCCGCGCCTGCGCGAACATCCTGAAGAAGCATCCTCGGTTCAACGCTTCATTGGATGAAGCCGGGCAGAGTCTCATTCTCAAACAGTACTTGAACATCGGCTTCGCGGCGGACACGCCTAACGGGCTGATGGTGCCGGTGCTGCGCGACGCGGATCGAAAGGATGTCTACGAGATTGCGAAAGATCTGGCTAGTCTTTCGGATAAGGCGCGATCAGGCAAGCTCACGGCGACTGATATGCAAGGTGGCTGTTTCACAATTTCTAGCCTGGGTGGAATTGGGGGAACTGCATTTACTCCGATCATCAATGCACCGGAGGTCGCTATTCTCGGTGTCTCCAAGGCGGCCATAAAACCGATTTGGAATGGCGCCGCTTTTATTCCGCGTCTTATGTTGCCGTTATCACTGTCCTACGATCACCGTGTGATTGATGGGGCGAGTGCAGCGCGCTTCATTGTGGATTTGGCCAAGGCGCTTGAGGATATTTCGAGTCTGCTCGAGGCAGTACAGTGAAGATTGAAATTCGCGTACCCCCATTAGGCGACTTCAAGGATGTGCCGGTCATTGAAGTGCTCATCAAGGTCGGTCAGACGATTTCGACTGACGATCCGGTGCTGACTGTAGAGAGTGAAAAGGCGACGATGGACGTGCCTGCGGCTCACGGCGGCGTCGTCCTTGAACTGCGAGTTAATGTGGGTGATCGGGTGTCCGGTGGGAGCGTCATCGCAATCATCGAGGTAGCTGAGGCTGCTTTGGCACAGCCTACACCGGTGGCTTCAGCGCCCTCGGCCGCTCCAATACTCTGGACGCAGCCGGCGGTGGCCGCAACGGCGCAAGTCGATGAGGTGGCCGCTGACGCGCACTTCCCGTTGTTGGTTATCGGTGCAGGTCCCGGCGGTTATACAGCGGCATTCCGTGCTGCGGACCTCGGGTTGAAAGTCGCGTTAGTCGAGCGCTGGGCGTCCCTCGGCGGTGTTTGTCTCAATGTCGGTTGTATCCCATCGAAGGCGCTGCTGCATGCCGCGGCTGTGATCGAAGAGGCGGGTGTAATGGACGCGGTCGGCATTTCCTTCGGCAAGCCCGTGATCGACTTGGACCGACTACGCGGTTGGAAATCTAAAGTCGTTGGCAAGCTGACACAGGGACTGACTGGGCTGGCTAAACAACGCAAGGTAGAGGTATTGCGGGGGGAGGCGCGATTTCTTTCGCCGCACCGGGTCGAGTTGCAGGGTCCTGCAGGCCGGCAGGTGATTGGTTTTGAGCAGTGCATATTGGCGACCGGGTCTGAGCCGATTCCTATGGCTGGCGTCGCGGAGGATCCGCGGATCATCGATTCCACTGGCGCACTGGAGCTCAAAGACGTACCCAATCGTTTACTGGTGATAGGGGGAGGCATCATCGGTCTGGAGATGGCCTGTGTTTACAGTGCGCTGGGATCTAAAGTCAGCGTGGTAGAGCTCGGTCCTGGGTTGATTCCCGGTGCCGACCGCGATCTGGTTCGCCCGCTCGAGAAGCGACTTCGTTCGCACTACGCGGCGATCTGGACGGGCACCCGGGTCACGGGGATCGCAGTGGGCGAGGATCTGGTCGTGTCCTTTGAGGGCAAGGATGCGCCGGCGCAGCAGGCTTTTGATCGGGTTTTGGTGGCTATAGGGCGCCGTCCCAATGGGCGACTTATCGGCGCTGAAGCCGCTGGCGTTACAGTCGACGCGCGTGGTTTTATTCCGGTCGATAATCAGCAACGCACTAACGTGGCGCATATCTTCGCGGTTGGCGATATCGTCGGGCAACCGATGCTCGCGCACAAGGCGACCCATGAGGCAAAGGTTGCTGCAGAAGTCGCAGCAGGCCAGAAGCGATACTTTGATGCGCGGGTCATTCCTTCGGTTGCCTACACCGACCCGGAACTGGCTTGGGTCGGTCTTACGGAGACCGAGGCGCAAGCCAAAGGCATCCCAGTCGGGAAGGGCCTGTTCCCGTGGGCCGCTTCTGGGCGCTCCTTGGCCCTTGGTCGGGATGAGGGTTTTACAAAGATTCTGTTCGATCCAGACACTCACCGCATTCTCGGTGCGGGTATTGTCGGCACGAACGCCGGCGAACTCATCGCGGAGACCGCGTTAGCCATCGAGTTGGGTGCCGATGCCCATGATTTGGGGCTGACTATTCACCCGCATCCGACGTTGTCCGAAACGCTAGGCTTCGCGGCTGAAGCCTTTGAAGGCACGCTGACAGATCTCTATATCCCAAAGAGAAAGTAAGGTTCAGCGCTCCAGCGGGATACGCAAAGAGGCGCGCAAGCCGGGGCTGGCGTCCTCCAGTCGCAGTGTGGCTTGATGTAGCCGCGCGACTGCCGAAACCAGGCTCAAGCCCAGCCCTGAACCGGGCAAACCGGAGGCGCCGCCCAAGCGACGGAACCGCTGGGTCGCCAGTTCCCGCTGGTCCTCAGGGATCCCTACGCCGCCGTCTTGGACGCTGAGGATAGCCATCTCTCCCTCGGCAACGAGGCGCACAAGGATTGGGGCTGCTCCGCCGTATTTGATAGCGTTGTCGAGCAGATTGGAGAGCGCTTGGGCGAGCAATTGGCGGTGTCCACGCACGTACAGGTTTGCTTCGATCACGGACGACAGTTGCCCTTTTGCGGACACGGGTTCGTAAAACTCCACGAGCTCTGCCGCCAGACGCGATAAATCCACAGCGTCTAGTGGCGCGGTGCCTGACTCTGCCAGAGCGATGCGCAGCAATCCCTGTAGGGTATCGCTGAGTCGGTCAATTTCAGCAATCACTATGGCGGTGGATTCGACCTGCGCCGGTTCTCGCGCGGCTTGTTGTGCATCCTGCGCTGCGCCTCGGATCCGATTCAAGTGGCCCCGCAGGTCGTGGGCGGTGCTGTCGAGGACGGCGCGCATGGTTCCGGTGAGTGTGTCGACACGGCCGAGTAAATCATTGAAACGGGACACAAGCGCGTCGATTTCGTCACCGCTGCCGGAAATAGGCAGTCTTTCGCCGAGGTCGCCACGTGCAATGCGCCCTGCGCTTTTGGTGATCGCCTGCGCTGTGCGTGAAATGCGTCGCCCTAGCCACCAGCCACCGAGGGAGCCGAACAGTATGACCATGGCGAGCGCCCAGACCAGGCTGCGCAGCATGACGCTGCGAAAGGCGAGGCGGTCCTGTACGTCGTGCCCCACCAAGACCCTAAAACCATGGTCGAGGGTCAGTATGCGGCCGCGAATTCGGCGCGGGACGCTCGCCTCCCCATGGACGACGTCGACGTCAAATTCCGCCCACCCGGCGGCATCTGCATGCAGTTCTGGCAGTACCACAACGTTGCCGGCGAGAAAGTCACCCCGAGGACCGCGCATTTCATAGATACCGCCACGGATCCAAGGATCTTCAGCGCGGTCGATCATTTCCGTTACGAATGCATCAAGGCCCTTCTCTCGGAAATCAGCCCCTATGGACTGGGTTTCCACGGATACCAGTTCGTCACCCTCGCTGGCGAGGATTCGCGAGGTCCAAAGGTAGACGGTTCCAAGGACCACCATCATCGAAGCGGCGAGCAGGAGTCCGTTTAAGGCCGCTACGCGGGCAATCGAGGAGCGAGCAAAAGGCCGAATTTGCATCGCTTTATGGATCATCAGTGAGCGTGTAGCCAGATCCACGAATAGTGTGCAGTAATTGCACGTCATAGCCTTTATCGATGGCTTGACGTAGGCGACTGATATGCACATCGATTACATTGGTCTTAGGGTCGAAGTGATAGTCCCAAACGGCCTCGAGGATCATTGTCCGTGTGACCACTTGTCCCGTGTGGCGCATAAGAAATTCGAGTAACTGAAACTCTCGAGTGGTCAGTTCGATCTTCCGGTTCGCCCGGGTTACCTTGCGGTTGCGGGAGTCCAGTTCCAAGTCGGCGACTTTAAGGCGACTGATGGGGGCGGAATCGCGCGGCCGGCGAGCCAGCGCGTCGATACGCGCGGCCAACTCTTCGAGGTGATACGGTTTTGCCAAGTAGTCATCGCCGCCTGCGCGCAGGCCCTGGACACGTTCGTCGACCTCATCGAGTGCCGAAAGGATAAGGATCGGTACCGTACTGCCTACGGCGCGTAGCGCCTTTACGATTTCCAGCCCGTCCCGCTTTGGCAGCATCCGGTCGAGAATTAAGACGTCAAAACCGCCTGCGAGTGCAACGCTACAGCCGGCTTCGCCGTCAAAGGCCTGGTCTACGGCATGGCCGAGCTCTCGCAGGCCCTTAGTGAGGTAGTCGCTGGCGCGGCGATCGTCTTCGATGAGCAAGATTTTCATTCGGGCTCCTTCGGTGCAAGGATAAGGGATGCGAAGGACCCCGGGGGGGCTAACCTTAAGGACTCTTAACCCGGTAATCAGGTTGCCAGTGCCCGGACTGGGCTACGATCCAGCCTACGCAATCGCCGCAGCAGCGGCGTCGGGAGGACAGGGCATGGCGGTTCGTTCACATTGGGCTGGGCTGATTACCGTGTGTTTGCTGACCGGCACCCCCGTTTTTGCCGCAATCATGACGCCAAAGCCTAGCGCGGCCGCCAGCGCGGCCGATTGTGCGCATCTACTGGCCCAATTTGATGTCGCCTGGAACTCGCACCGGGTGTCAGCGCGTGCGGACGCCGCGCATCGGACTCGTGATTTAGGTGAGGCGGCCTGTCATGAAGGCCGCTTTAGTGATGGGGTGCATCAGCTTAAGCGGGCCTTACACGACCTCGGCTTAAAGCCCGTCCGACGGCCAAGCGGGTCGATTTCGCACTAACCGCACTAGGCTCCTGCTCCTTCGGCCGATAGCTGCAGGCGGTGCGCACCGGGCAGCGCCAACACTCCGGTCGCCGTGCCTTGCAGGTATACCGCCCGAGCAAAATCAGCCAATGGTGGGCATGCATTGCAAATTCGGGTGGGACTGCAGCTAGCAATCCCTGTTCTACAGAGTGCACGGTCTTGCCGCCGGCAAGCCCGGTGCGATTCGCGACCCTAAATATATGGGTGTCCACAGCCATGGTGGGTTCACCAAAGACACAGTTGAGAATGACGTTCGCCGTCTTGCGGCCGACTCCAGGTAACGCTTCGAGCGCTGCCCGGTCGTGTGGTACCTCGCCGCCATGTAAGTCCAGCAACCGCCGACACATGCCCATGATATTTTCGGCTTTCGCGTTGTAAAGCCCGATAGTTTTGATGAACGACTTCAGACCCGGTAGGCCCAGGTCGAGAATCGCCTGTGGCGTGTGTGCGTTGGGGAACAGCTTTGCCGTCGCCAAATTGACGCCTTTATCAGTCGCTTGCGCCGACAGAATCACGGCGACCAAGAGTTCAAATGGGGTCTTGTAAATTAGTTCCGTTTTGGGTTCGGGATCGATCGATCGGAGTATTTCAAAGAGCGCTCTGCGCTTTGCGAGGATCATCACCTTCATCAACCGGGAGCGCGAGCGGCGAGTCGGGCGCGGCGGTCCGCCTCGCGGTTGAGTTCCCGTCGCTGGTGCTCCTCGTACCGCTGACGATAGGTAACGGCATGAGAGGCTAGCGTAAGGCTATTCAGCGGTACGATATCTACCGGCACCAGCGTGATGCAATCAACCGGGCAAGGAGGCAGGCATAGCTCACAGCCACTGCAGTCTGCTGCGATCACGGTGTGCAAGAGTTTGCGGGCGCCAACAATGGCGTCCACCGGGCAGGCGGGCAGGCACTTGGCGCACCCAATGCACACTGCCTCGTCTATTACGGCCACGCGTGGCGCCGCCTCGATACCCACTTCTGGATTGACTGGGCGAAAGGGCGTGCCAAGCAACTCGGCTAATGCGTGGGCTACGGGCGTGCCCCCCGGCGGACAGCGATCCGTCAAAGCCTCGCCTGTGGCCAGCGCCTGCGCGTACGGACGGCAACCTGAGTAACCACAGCGCGTACATTGCGTCTGCGGCAGGATCGCGTCAATGCGGTCCGTGAGAGTTGCCGTCATTGCCTCAGCTAACGGTCATGCCAAGGGTGCCGCCGTCATCTGGCGAGACGAGGAATACGCCCGGATTGTCGTTACTTGCGCAGAGCACCATGCCCTGCGAAATACCAAAGCGCATCTTGCGCGGCTTCAGATTGGCGATCACGACGACGTTGCGCCCCACCATGGTCTCTGGCGCGTAGGACTCGCGGATACCCGAGAAGATCTGACGGATATCGCCGTTGCCCAAATCGATCTGCAAGCGCAGCAGCTTATCAGAACCCTCGACGAGGCCGCATTCCAACACTTTGCCTATGCGCAGATCGAGCTTGGAAAAGTCATCAATCGTGATCTCGCCTTTACCGGCGGCATTGGCCTCGGGTGCTGGCGTCGCTGGTTTTGGCGCGACGGCCGCCGTGCTTGTTGTTGCGGCCGCGGGCTGCGCGGGGGCCGGAGCAGCGGTCGGATTTTCTTCTATCAAAGTAGCCACCACTTTGGGGTCAAGTCGTATTGCGAGGGGTTCGTACGCGGCAAGTTCCGTGCCGAGCAGAGGGAGAGTGACATCGTCCCAACGTGCCACAGGGTGGCCGAGGAAGTGTCCGGCACGCTCTGCCATTGCCGGCAGTACAGGGGCGAGATAGGTCATGAGTACGCGGAATAGATTGATGCCCTGCGTGCAAACGGCCACAACGTCAGCGGCCCGATCCGGGTCTTTAGCGAGGTTCCACGGCTTCTGCGCATCGATGTACTGATTCGCGCGGTCCGCGAGTGCCGCTATTTCGCGTATTGCGGCAATGAAGTCTCGAGATTCGTAGAGCGCAGCAATACGCGGGCCGACTGCTGCAAACTCCGTGTACAACGAGGAATCTGGCAGCGTCATTGCCAGTCGGCCGCCCCCGCGGGCGATGAATCCCGAGCAACGGCTAGCAATGTTGACCAGTTTACCAACGACATCGGAATTGAATCGGCTGACAAAATCGTCCAGCGACAGGTCCATGTCATCAATGCCCGGGCCGAGTTTCGCTGCAAAATAATAGCGTAGCGGTTCCGGTGGTAGACGCTCGAGATAGCGGCGTCCCGTGATGAAGGTACCGCGTGATTTCGACATCTTCTGCCCGTTGACGGTCAGAAACCCATGCGCGTGTACTTGCGTCGGGCGTCGGAATCCTGCGCCTTGAAGGACAGCCGGCCAGAACAGCGTATGAAAATAGAGAATGTCTTTGCCGATAAAGTGATGCAGTTCCGCATCACTATCCGCTGCCCACCAACGCGTGAAGTCTAGACCCTTGCGTTCAGCGAGGGCGAGGCTCGCAGCCATGTAGCCTACGGGCGCATCGAGCCATACATAAAAATACTTGCCGGGGTGACCAGGGATCTCAAAGCCGAAGTAGGGCGCATCCCGAGAAATATCCCAGTCACGCAAGCCTGCGCTAAACCACTCTTCTAATTTGTTAGCGACACTCTCGTGGATTGCGCCGGATCGCGTCCATTCCCGCAACATTGGCTCGAATGCGTCAAGCCGAAAGAACAGATGCTCGGATTCACGTTCGACGGGAGTTGTCCCACTGATGACCGAAATTGGATCCTTGAGGTCTGATGGTGAGTAGGTCGCGCCGCAGACCTCACAACTATCTCCGTATTGATCGATTGCCTGACAGCGTGGACAGGTACCTTTGACGTAGCGATCCGGCAGAAACATCTGTGCCGATGCATCATAGGCCTGCCGTATTGAGCGGCGGCTGATATATCCGGCAGTATCTAGTGACTGAAAAAGTTGCTCTGTGCAGCGCCGATTCTCGTCACTGTGGGTTGAATGAAAGATCGAGTGATCGATCAGGAAATCCTGATAAGTAGCTCGGTGTTCTGCTGCAATGCCGGCGATCAGTTCCTCTGCTGTCACACCTTCGGCTTGAGCCTTTAGCATGATGGGCGTGCCGTGCGTGTCGTCTGCGCAGACGTAAAAACACTCGTGGCCGGCCATACGCAACGCCCGAGCCCAGATGTCCGTCTGGACGGCCTCGAGAATGTGGCCAAAATGGAGCGGTCCATTGGCATAGGGTAGGGCACTGGTGACAAGAATGCGACGCATGGGTGCTTGGGAAACCGTGATCATCGGCCCACTATTATGCCAGTCGGAGCTTGCTCTTGCTTAGAGAGCGTCCCGATAGGCCTCAAAACGCTGTTTATTGATCGCTTTCCGGTAGGCGTCCCGGCCACTGATCGCCCGGGCGTCGAGTAGTTGCTGGATGGCGGCATCCATAGTGCGCATTCCTTGGGCGGCTCCACTTTGCATAGTGGTCTCGAGTTGGTCGAGTTTGCCCTGCCGAATGAGATTGGAGACCGCTGGGGAATTAACTAGTATTTCCAGCGCCGCAACCCGGCCCGGCTGACCCGAGCGCGGGATGAGTTGCTGCGAGACGACGCCCCGCAGACTGGTGGACAGCATAGTGCGTACGTGGGGCTGTTTGTCGGTCGGAAACGCATTCACGATGCGATCGACAGTGGCGGCTGCGCCATTCGTATGGAGGGTGCCCATGACTAAAACGCCCATTTCGGCGGCCGTGACGGCAATGCTGATTGTTTCCAGATCCCGCATTTCGCCCACTAGCACCACGTCTGGATCCTCACGCAAGGCCGAATGCACGGCGGCGGCGAAAGAGTGCGCATGAGTACCGATTTCGCGTTGGCTGACTAGACAGTTCTTGCGATGGTGAACGAATTCAATCGGATCTTCGATGGTGAGGATGTGACCTCGTGTGCGCGTATTGATGTCATCAATCATGGCCGCTAACGTGGTTGACTTACCTGATCCTGTCTTGCCGGTCACCAGAATCAATCCGCTTTGGATATTACAGAGGTTGCGCACGGCATCGGGCATGCCGAGCTGATCCAGGCTTAACGCGTTGGCGGGGATGACCCGCATCACCGCTCCCATACCGTTTAAGTGCCGCAAAATGTTGACGCGAAAACGGGCAAGCCCTGCAACTTGGTAGGCAAAATCCGCGCCATCCTTGTCCTCGAACCGGGCTAGGGCCTTCTGCGGCATGATCTCCAATAGCAATTCCCGAACGAAATCCGCCTTGAGGGGTTCCGGACGAAGGGGCTGGAGTTCGCCATACATGCGGATTCGTGCTGGGTCCCCGGCAATAAAGTGCAAATCAGAGCCTTTGCGGGTGATCACTTCAGCGAGGTATTCATCGATGCGTGCCATGGCCTTAAGCTCCCGGCAACTCGAGGCGCGGTAAGATGGTCGAGTCCGTCACATAGCGCTGGAATGGACGCCGGTCGAGTGCGTTCAAATAGGCAGCGTCCGGATCTAGTTCTTTGGCCATCACGCCGGCCATTAGGGCCTGGTCAAGCGTCTGCATTCCTTGATCTCGGCCGGTTTGCAGTTGAGCGGGTACTTGGTGCGTCTGGTCCATCTGAATCAGCTTGCCGATGGCACGATTCATCACCATTACCTCACAGATCGCCTTGCGTACTCTGCTGTCAGCGCGTTTGACCAGTACTTGGGTGATGACGGCAATCAGGCTCTGAGCCAGAAAGCTCTTGGTTTGTTCGCGCTCCTCTGCAGGGAGCGCATCAATGATTCGATCGATTGTTTTTACGGCACTAGTTGTATGCAAGGTGCCGAGAACCAAATGGCCTGTTTCGGCCGCGGTCATTGCCATGCGGATAGTATCCGCATCGCGCATTTCACCGACTAAAATAACATCTGGATCTTCGCGCATGGCGGCGCGGATGCCCTCGGCGAAGCTCGGCACATGGGTGCCGTGTTCCCGTTGGATAATTTGGGATTCCTTGCTGGAATGAACGAACTCAATCGGATCTTCAAGGCTGATGATGTTGAGGCGGCGCGTGCGGTTCAATTCGTCGATCATTGCCGCCAGCGTGGTTGATTTTCCCTGTCCAGTAGATCCGGTGACCAGAATCATCCCCTGATGGTGGTCGAGTAGTCGTCTGGCCACCGCGGGTAGGAAAAGACTGTCCAGAGACGGTACCGTTGATGGGATGGCACGGAAGACTGCGCCTACCCCAGTCTCTTTTCGGAACACGTTGACACGGAAGCGTCCGCCATCTTCTGTCACATGAGCGAAATCGAGATCGTTGCCGGTACGGAATTGCTCTGCAAGTTTTTTAGTGAGGATTTCCTCGACGTAGCCCTCGAGTTCCGACGCGCCGAGATCTCTAAAGCGGATCGGCACGAGATCGCCGTGCATCCGCAGCATTGGCGGGACGCCGACGGCAAGGTGTATATCCGAGCAGCCTTGAGCGCTACCGAGTTTTAGGAAAGCATCGATGCGGGCCATCGTCGTCGCCTCCTTAGACACAGCGCTCGAGATCGAGGCTGAGTTCCTCCATAGACTGGTACCGTTTTAGCTTATCTACGGCCATCGTGCGCGTAATTACTGCCGCCAGTGTGCTAGGGATTTTCGGATTGACCTGGTCGATGGAGCGCGCCTTGCCCTGTACGTGCTGATACATGATGGCCATATGGTCGCCTTGCGTATAGGGAGCTACACCGGTGAGCATCTCATAGAGCACAACCCCTGTGGAGTACACATCGGCACGAGGGTCGATGGCTTTGCCGAGAATTTGCTCCGGCGCCATGTACTTTGGCGATCCAATCACGTAGCCGGTCTTCGTGAGCTGAGCGTCCCCCTCGCGCTGTGCCGCGGCAACGCCAAAATCGACTATTTTCAGCAGTTGATTATCGTTGATCAAAATATTCGAGGGTTTCAGGTCTCTGTGCACGATGCCGATCTGGTGCGCGACAGCCATACCTCGGCAGATATCGATGCCATAGCGCACGGCACGTTCGATCGGCAGCGCTTTTTCTCCGTGAATTTCCGCAGCGAGAGTATGGCTCTCAAAATACTCCATGGAAATCGCGTAGTTGCCGCGAATTGCCAAGAAATCATAGATGCGGATAACGTTTCGGTGCGTGATCATACGACTGATTCGGAGTTCGCGTGTGAAACGTTGCAGCATTCCCTCGTCTTGGGCAAACGAGGGGTTTAAGAATTTGAGAACCAAGCGTTCCCCAACCACGACGTCCTGCATAAGTAACACGGTGCCAAAGGCGCCTTGGCCGACCTTCGACAGGTATTTGTATCGCCCATCAATCACGTCACCTGGACTCAGCGTGGCAATGTCTAACCGTTGCAAGATGCCATCGGCGTGTGCGGAGGCAAGCTCCCGCAGATCGGCGGCCTCTAGCATTGTCCGTGAGGTGGGTGCCAACGTCTGTGCAGTATCATCCAAGCGTGCGCTACTGCCGGGATGGCGATCCTCTAGCATTTGCATTGCCCGTGCGGCAGCGCTGGAAACGGTTTGTTCTGTTGTGAGTTCTCCAACGGAGCGCAGACGGGCGCGTACCGTGTCGAGCGAGCTGGAGTCGGCCAAAATGCCGAGCGCATGCAGCGTCTCGATGCGGATTTCGCTCTCAGACATCTGTAATAGCGGGAGCAGGGAAGGGACGATACCCGCACCACCGATTTTCGTGAGTGCGCGGATGACTGACGGAATTGTGTGTGTCTGGCCAGTTAACATGGCCAGTAGCCGTGGTAGGGCTTTCTGGTCGCCAATAGCCGCCAGTGCATCTACCGCCCGTTCGCTAACCCACCAGTCGGTGTCAGCGGTTGCGCCAATCAAGTGTTCGACTGCACGCTCATCATGAGTCAGGTTGAGAATTTCGATGGCGGTCCGACGGATCTCATCGTCCCGGTCATTGACTAATGCGATGACTGCATCAACAACCCTAGGCCCCCCAATCTTGCCGAGCGCATCGGCGGCGCGACTGCGTACCCACCAATCACTGTCCTTAATCGCTTCGAGTAGATATTTGATGGATTCGACATCACAAAGCTCGTTTAGGACTTCGACCGCTGCGCGTCTTGCGTATTCGCTTTCGTGTTGCAGCGCTGGCAATAGCAACGGGATCGTTTGTGGATGGCGTGCGCGGATCAATAGCTCGATGGCTTTATTAGCGACATCCATGTCGGGATCAGAGATCAAGGGTGCGATGACCTTTACATCGGTGATAACGGACATTTTGAGTAGAGTTGCTAAGGCCGAGATTCGGACTAATTTCGCTGGGTTGCGCAATTGCGCAAGCAGAGCATCTGCTACATCTGGCCGATCGAAACGGGCAAGAATTTCCATGAGATGAATACGGACGGCGATGTCTTTGCCTTCGATGCGCGCAATGAGATCGGGCACTGAGGATTCGTCGGCAATCTCTCCGATTACCCGGAAGAGAGAGGACTTGTCGCGTGATTCCATCGTGTACGCGGCTGCCAGCAGGTCGCGTAATGGAATACGTGTCTTCTGCGCGGCAATGATCTCGATTAGCACACCCGTCGGTAGGTCAGGGTCCTTGAGGGATTCGAGCAGTTGACTCAAGGGAAAATTATGGGAGGTCGATAGTGCCCACGACAAGGCTGACACAACCCTAGGATTCGGATGCACTAGTGCGGCGAGCAGGACTTTAAGGTAGCGGGCGTCGGCCAACCCGGCCAAAACCTCCACATAGGCGAGCGTTTCCCGACGGTCCGCGGTGCCCAGTGCTTCAACGAGCATCGGGATGACCTCTCCACCCAACGCGACGAGCTTTTGGATTGCCCGACGGAACGCAGGACTATCGGGGTCCTGGATCGATTTCAGGTCCTTGAGGAGGCGTTCGCCACGTAAGGTGGTCAGGAATTTCACGTGCCAGATTATGCCACAGGGGTGTGCCAAAGCCCCCCGAGCGGTGTGGCGTTCTATAGAATGCGTGAACTACTTCCGATCCTGCTGGTGACTATGGATTCCCACACATTGCTGGCCGCCGCCCGGGCTACGATCGACCCTGCATTGGAGCGCCCGCTCGGCGCTGCCGTACTGGACGTTGTTTGTGTGGGTGAGCAGGCCACTTTGCGCATCGAACTGGGCTACCCGGTGGTCGGTTACGAGCGCGAATTAGCCCCGGTTTTAGCGGCGGGACTCCAGGGCGCCGGGTGGGGTGGGTCAATC
>Ga0194035_1000008_pt1 | contig 122927 bp, 119 predicted proteins | sample JunL2320m_MetaG_FD_148680 | JGI IMG/M metagenome (GOLD analysis project Ga0194035, IMG submission 148680) | Anoxic zone freshwater microbial communities from boreal shield lake in IISD Experimental Lakes Area, Ontario, Canada - Jun2016-L239-20m | ecosystem: Environmental > Aquatic > Freshwater...
TCTTTGAGTCCCTCTTCCATGCTGTGAAATACCTTAACACCTAGCATATCCAAATCGCTTGGCAGCAAACTTTCGGGGCCAATCACACGAATATCTTCACAACCTAGCGTAGTGAGAGCATGAATATTGGATTTAGCGACGCGGCTATGCACAATATCGCCAACAATAGCGACCCTCAAGCCTTTAAAGTTCTGCTTAAAGTGGCGCATCGTATACATATCTAGCAATCCTTGAGTAGGGTGCTGATTACTGCCATCACCCGCATTAACAACGTGCACATGCGCAGGGACATGATTTGCGATTTCAATCGGCGCTTTAGAAACACTGTGTCGCACAACAAAGATGTCTGCCTGCATCGCCACCAAGTTATCAATCGTATCTAAAAGACTTTCACCTTTAGCGGTTGATGAAGTAGAGATATCTAAATTAATAACATCTGCAGATAAGCGTTTTGCAGCGATCTCAAAAGTGGTGCGCGTGCGAGTTGAATTCTCAAAGAAAAGGTTAAATACGCTCTTACCCCGCAACAACGGGACTTTTTTCACTTCCCGTGATGGATCGGTAATGCTGACAAACTGTTTTGCGGTATCCAAAATATGGAGAATTTGCTCTTTTGGCAGACCCTCTAAGGTCAGAAGATGGGTTAACTCACCGGCTGAATTAAATTGATTGACTGAGTTCATTATTCACGCTCCTCAAGCTGAAAGCTGAACTTACCAGCTGCATCTTTCTCTAAAACTAAGATTTTTTGATCAGGAACTTTAATTGCTTCACCTACAAAATTTGCGCTGATAGGTAATTCACGTTTACCGCGATCAGCCAAGACCATCAATTCGACTTGTGCAGGCCGACCAAAATCGAATAATTCATTTAAAGCCGCCCTCACTGTTCTTCCAGTAAACAAAACATCATCAATCAAGATAATGTTTGCTCCATTAACATCAAAAGGCAGCTTAGTAGGCATGGTGCTCGACGTTCTTAAAGCAGTCATCCCTTTTTCTGCGTAGTCATCCCGATGAAAGGCTACATTAATCACGCCATAGTGAGGTAACCCCAAATCTTGGGCTAAACGCTCAGCAATCCATGCGCCACCCATAGCCAGGCCAGCAAGCTCAAAAGGTCCGTATTGCAACCTGCTGCGCAGATTTTCTAGTAATTTTTGATATAAGGATTCAGCGTTCATTCTTTAGCCCTGATACTGATTGATATTCTGCAAAATATTGCTCCAAAATGAGCGCAGCAGAATGCGCATCTAGATTGTCGTGCATCTGAGGATCGCCCTCCAAAACTGCTGATGTGTAGCGCTCATCTACCCAACTGACGGGCAAATTGAAGCGCCCGTGTAGCTGATTACCAAAACGCTTGGCTTTGGCGGTCATTTCATGCTCAGAACCGTCAGGATGGGTTGGGAGCCCCACTATGATCTGATCTGGCTGCCACTCTTTCATAAGGTTTCCAAGCTCCTGAAAGAGCGCATCTGCATTAGCGGCTGCTATGGTCTTTAATGCCTGACTTACCCTTGTCTCTGTATTACCCACCGCCACGCCAACCCGACGCGTTCCATAATCAAAAGCCAGTATTGTCATCGGCCTCTTGATTGAATTAGGCATGCCCTGCCTCTCCGGACAGATGCGAGGGATCAAAGCCCAAATGACTCATTGCTTTTTCATAGCGCTGACTCGAGGGGGTATCAAAAATAATCTCGCCCATCTGCTGACGCGAAAGAGGAACATTCATCCATCCATTCAATGTAATCTCCTCTTCGAGCTGGCCAGCACTCCAACCGGCATAGCCTAAAGTCATCAAAAACTTACGGGGCCCATTGCCAATAGCTAGGGCTTCTAAAACATCCTTGGAGGTTGTCATTGTTAAGCCGCCAGGAATAATTAATGAAGAGCTATAAGGTGGGCTAGAGTGAGATTCATGCAACACGAAACCTCGCTCTACTTGAACTGGGCCGCCGAAATACACAGGCTGCTCCAATAAAGGAGCAATTTCTAGCTTAAGTTCAATCTTGTCAAACAAAGTTGCGAGATCTAATTCAGTTGGCCGGTTCACAACTAAACCCATTGCACCTCTCTCAGTATGCTCAAAAAGATAGATAACAGATCGTGAAAAATTAGGATCGACCATGCCTGGCATGGCAACTAGAAATTGATTTGCTAAATGGGTGGCAGAAAAAGAAATTGAAGGCTCTGACACGGACGCTGGGTCTGAAGCAGGGGGTGCTTTTTTGGCCGAAGTCATATGAGCCTATTTTACAGAATATCTAGATTTTTCCAGTGATCCAGTAAGCAAAAAGACCAATTATTTCGTGGGCTAGCTTATTCCAGTTTTGAGCCCCATCCACTAAATCAAATGCAGTCCACTGAAGACTATTAGCTGTTTGGTAATCCACCGGCACAGGAATGACATTTAGGCCCTGCTTTTGAAAAATCTTGACCGATCGGTACATGTGGCTCGCTGTGGTAACTAAAAGCCATGGTTTTGCAGGCCTACCCTTTTCGAGTTCCACAATCATGGGTTTGATGAAAACTGCATTCTCATAGGTATTGCGAGACTGATTTTCGTAATACCCATCTCTACTAGCTAAACCCTGTTCTTGGATGAGTTGTTTAAATGCATCAGCTTCAGATACGCCTCTGGGTGTAATGCGCCCAGAAAATCCACTAAAGATAAAAGGCAAATCAGGATATTTTCTAATGAGCTGAAAAGCCTTAGTCACTCGTTCAGCAGATGAGTAAATGGATATCTCGCCACGATCTAAGGCAATTTCTCCCCCCTCAATTGCGCCACCTAAAATAATGATCCCACCAATCTCATTTTCTGATAATTTTGCAATATCCATTTTTGGAATCGCATTCTCAAGCGATCTGAGAAAAACTTCAGATGTAGGTAACCATCTAATAATGAGTAAGTCCAAAAGTGCAAAGACTAAAAACCGTTTGCAAAGATGGGGTTTTCTTAAGCTTAAAAAGAGCAAGCCAAAGAAAATAAAAATAATGACCCAGTTCAGGGGTTCAATGCAAAACTGCACCGTCTTCGAGAGAATAAAAAAGATCGTATCCATCATTACTATCGATCTTAACCTGCTTGGCTACCCCCCCTTCAGCGGACTCCTCAAATTAGCCCTAATATAGGGGCTATGCAAAAAGCTCTGGTTTGGCTCCGTCGCGATCTTCGCCTTTATGACAATACCGCACTTTCCCATGCCCTGAAAGAGTCCGAGAAGGTTTGGCTCGCCTTCATTTTTGATATTGAGATTCTTAAACCTCTTATTCAGGGTGAGTTGGATGCTAAAGGCTTAAAGCATGACCGACGTGTTGACTTTATTTGGCAAGGCCTAAAACAAATAGATGAGGAACTGCGTACTTTGGGTGGTGGCCTGATCGTTCGCTTTGGCAAGCCTATTGAATGTATTCCACAGATTGCTAAGGAACTTGGCGTTGATACCGTATTTACTAATCACGACTATGAGCCATCCGCCATTTCAAGAGATGGCTCCGTTAAATCTCTCTTAGAGAAAATCGGTATTCAGTTTGAAGACTTTAAAGATCAAGTCATTTTTGAGAAGAAAGAAATTCTCACCAACTCAAATACTGTCTTTTCTATCTTTACGCCCTACAAAAACAATTGGCTCAAAACGCTGCAAGAAAAAGATTTAGCTGCATATGAATGCAAACCTAAGTCCGGTCAATTTGCCGCTATTCCCAAAAAGCTAGATGCCACATTCCCCTCTTTGGAATCTATGGGTTTTTGCGCCACTGGCATTGAGACCTATTTGCCGCCAGGCTCTGAAGGTGGGCAAGCGTTTCTAGAAGACTTCTTGTCCCGCATTGATCAATACCAAATCGGCAGAGACTTTCCTGCAATTAAAGGGGTCAGTTACTTATCAACCCATTTACGCTTTGGAATGCTTTCGATTAGAGGTTTAGTCCGCGAAGCGCATCGTCGCATGCTAGGTGGCAGCATGGGTGCGACGATCTGGTTAAGTGAACTGATTTGGCGTGATTTTTATTTCATGATTTTAGCCAATCACCCAAAGCTAGCCAAAGGTGTTTCCTTCAAACCAGACTATGACAACATTGCCTGGGAAAGCGGCGCTAATGCCAAGAAACTCTTTGCAGCTTGGTGTGAAGGAAAAACGGGTTACCCACTGATCGACGCAGCAATGCATCAACTAAATCAAAGTGGCTATATGCACAATCGTCTGCGCATGGTGGTAGCTAGCTTTCTCACTAAAGATCTGGGTATTGACTGGCGCTGGGGTGAAGCCTATTTTGCCCAGCACCTCAACGACTTTGAACTCTCGTCTAATAATGGAGGTTGGCAATGGGCATCTTCATCAGGCTGCGATGCTCAACCTTATTTCCGCATTTTTAATCCGATTACTCAATCTGAAAAATTTGATTCTGAGGGTAAATTTATCAGGCGCTATCTGCCACAACTTGAAAAGCTCTCGAAAAAATCGATTCATGCCCCGTGGGAATCTGGCCATCTTGAACTTGAGGCTGCTGGTATAGTGCTAGGCAGAGACTATCCAATGCCCATTGTTGATCACGATGAGGCTCGTAAGAAAACTTTGGTGCGTTATAGCGTGGTCAAAAAAGTCAACTCGTAAGTGCCTAGCTTCGCTTTTCCACTAAGATAGGGTATGAGCAAAATCTATGCTGTTGGCGACGTTCAAGGATGTAGCCCCTCACTCAAAGCCTTATTAAAAAAGCTTCCTACAAAATCTAATCTGATTTTTTTAGGAGATTTAGTGAACCGCGGCCCTGATTCGCTTGGCGCCTTAAGGAAACTCAAATCCCTACAAGAGTCTGGCCGGGCAGAATGCATCTTAGGTAATCACGACCTGCACTTATTGGCTATTGATGCTGGGCTACGCAAGGCCAAAGGTTTAGATACGATAGATGCCATCTTAAAAGCGCCTGATCGCAAAGAGCTCATCGATTGGATACGCAATCGCCCCATGGCACTCAGTAATGGCAAGGTGCTTACAGTGCATGCTGGCGTGCTACCCCAGTGGGACTTGCAGCAAACCATTGAATGTGCACAAGAAGTTGAGAAGGCTCTACGCAGCAAATCCTATAAACAATTTTTAGCCAATATGTATGGCAATACTCCAAACAAATGGAGTAATTCATTAAAAGGTTATGAGCGTTTACGACTCATCACTAACACGCTTACCCGCATGCGTTTTTGCACACCAAACGGACAGATGGAGTTTGAAAGCAAAGAGGGCTTGGAGAATGGCCCCAAAGGCTACATCCCTTGGTTTAAGGCGCCTAAACGCAAAACCGCAGATACCCTAATTTACTTTGGTCATTGGTCTACATTAGGCCTACTAAGGCATAATAATGTCATTGGCTTAGACACTGGTTGCGTGTGGGGTGGCAAATTAACAGCCTTAGAAATTGCCAATACTAATAAAGATTCAAAAAGTCTTGGGATGATTCAAGTGGATGGCTATGACCATCCGCTCAGAATGTAATTACTGCATCAATGAAGCGTTGACAATTTATAGTTTTTTAAATGAGCTCTCAGCTGCAGCAATGATGGCATTAACTACTTCATTGTCATGTGTAATTGAGGTAAATCCAGCCTCGTAAGCTGATGGGGCAAGATACACACCCTCTTCTAACATGAGATGGAAGAATTTCTTAAACGCTTCGATGTCAGATTGAGTCACTGCTTCATAAGAAGTCGGAATCTGGCTAGTAAAGTAAAAGCCGAACATGCCGCCCACGCTATCGACTGCAAATGGAATATTGGCTTTCTCTGCAGCCTGCTTTAGACCTCTCATTAACTTTTCAGTTTGACCAGTGAGGCACTCATAGAAGCCTGCTCGAGAAATAATCTCTAAAGTCTTAAGACCTGCCGCCACTGCTACTGGATTGCCAGACAAGGTACCCGCTTGGTAGACGCTACCCAAAGGGGCGAGCTTGGACATGATTTCTTTTTTGCCGCCAAAAGCGGCCATCGGCATGCCACCACCCATCACCTTACCTAAGCAAGTAAGGTCAGGAGTAATGCCTTGCAGCGACTGAGCGCCACCTAAAGCAACCCTAAAGCCAGTCATTACTTCGTCATAAATTAAAACACTACCGTACTTGCTAGTGAGATTGCGAATCACTGATAAAAATTCTGTTGAGGGCTTAATCAAATTCATATTGCCAGCAATGGGCTCTATGATTACAGCTGCAATCTGATCACCCTGCTTTTTGAATACCTCTTCAATTGCGGCAACATCGTTATATGGCAACACTAATGTGTGCTTCACCAAATCTTGCGGAACGCCACCAGAAGACGGGGCATTTTGCGTCGAATCAGCGAAGGTCAACAAGCCAGAGCCTGCTTTTACTAAAAGACTATCTGCATGGCCGTGATAGCAACCTTCGAACTTGATAATTAAGTCCCGACCGGTATAGCCACGCGCAAGGCGCAGAGCACTCATCGTTGCCTCAGTACCACTTGAGACCATACGCACTTGCTCAACGCTAGGCATTAAGGCGCAGATACGCTCTGCAAGCTCAATCTCCCCTTCTGTTGGAGCACCGTAACTAAAACTCGTTTCTGCAGCTTTTTGAACTGCTTCTACTACCTCTGGATTTGCATGGCCAACAATCATGGGGCCCCAAGACATAATCAAATCGATATAACGCTTGTTCTCTGCATCCCAAAAGTAAGGCCCCTTGGCTTTAGTAATAAAGCGGGGTGTACCGCCTACCTGACGAAAAGCCCGTACTGGAGAGTTCACGCCCCCAGGTATCGTTTTTTGGGCTCGCTCAAATAAAACTTCGTTTTTGTCTACTTTTGCCACGATCAATTCCTAATTAAATCGCCATCATTTCAAAATCCTCTTTACGAGCGCCACATTCTGGGCATGACCAATTCATCGGCACATCTTTCCAGAGAGTGCCTGGAGCAATGCCCTCGTCAGGCAAGCCAGTAGCCTCATCGTAGACCCATCCACAGATGAGGCACATATACGTTTTAAATTCCATTTACTGACTCTCCGCTCTATTTCTACATTAATCACTTTATTCTAAAGCACCTAGTTTTCGCTTGAAGAGGGGCGCTTTGCATGCATCTCAAATTTAAACAAACGGCATTCGAGTGGGCCATTAAATAATGGGGTGCGCTTAGATTCCTTAATACGCAATTGTCCTGGCAAAGCCATATCGGCAGTCAATACAAAGACATTCCATCCACCAAAAGTATCTTTCAGGTGTTGACCAAATTGACGCAAGAATTCCACAAACTTAGGGTCTTGCTCTTCCTGGGCTTGAAGTTTTTTCAAAGACTCACGACTAGAGCGCTTGGCACTTTGACGGCCTGTTTCTAAATTCATCTCAAATCGATTTTCTGGCTCAGCAGCATAGTCAGCATCACCTTCGTCACTGGCGTCACGATCTTGACCGCCTCCTCTGCCGCCTTTAATGACAAGACGCTCACCATAAGGTGGGTTTAATAACATCACGCCTTCTTTAGTGTTAGTTGGGGGTTTACTTGCCAGAGCGTCGACTTGGCGTACAAGTGGTTGTTCTGGTAACTGCGCTCTCTGCCAATTACCTCTAAACATAGAGACTAATTTTTCATTAATATCTCCACCACTAATTCTTAAGGAATCTACATCAGGATATTGCTTACGCTTTTCTAGCATCTGTGCAAGCGAGGCTTCTTTTAAATTACTCCAACGCTTTTGTTCTGCAGTCTCCTGAAATGGCTTGAGTCTTTGAAAACCAAAACCATTTGCAGACGTTACTAAGGGGCGATAGGCCAATCTACTAGGTTTAGTATCATCGCCATACATTCCAGCCCTGATCGCTCCCGGCGGAATAGATAAAGCAATCTGAGCAGCCTCGATCAAAAAGGTGCCACTGCCACACATTGGATCAAACAAAGACTGTCCTGGCTGCCATCCGGTGATCGATAAAATACCTGCGGCGAGATTCTCCTTAAGGGGTGCATCGCCTTTTTCATCACGCCAACCACGCTTGAAGAGCGCTTCACCAGAAGTATCTAAATAGATCGTAATTTGAGTCGCAGTTAAATGGGCTTGCACCCGCACATCTGGAAACGCTGTATCAATACTGGGGCGATCACCGGTAACATCGCGCAAGCGATCTACGATGGCATCTTTAATCTTTAGAGTGGCAAAGTTCAAACTCTTCAGTGGAGATCGATGAGCAGTCACATCAACACGTAATGTCTGCTGAGAAGTAAACCAATCTTCCCAGGCTAAGCCGCTTGCTAATTTATAAAGGTCTTCTTCTTGCCGATAAGGGGCTTGCGCCATCTGTAATAGCACGCGACTAGCAATTCTGGAATGCAAATTCAGAGCCATTGCTGCCGAAATCGGAGCGGCAAGACCAATGCCACCGGTTGGGCTGGTCGGGGCTGGATCAATCACCCAAGTCCCCAAAGCTTTAGAATCGGGACGCTGAGCAATCTCTGCGAGCTCCTGAGCAAGCGGTACTTCTAAACCGCCTGGACAAACAACAAAAAATCTCATGGGGCTAACAGTCTAAAAAGAGTAATAAAAAATACAGGGGTCGAAATGTTCAGTCGCACTTAGGGTTTAAAAATAACTAGAGCAACAATGACTACCAGCAGAATTACTGGCACTTCGTTAAACCAGCGATACCAAATACCTGACTTTGTATTTACGCCGGCACGAAACTTCTTGAGCAAGCTATAGCAAATGTGGTGGTAAGCAATGAGCAAAAGAACAAAAAATAACTTAGCGTGCATCCAGATATCGCCTGCGCCAACACCAAAGTAAAGCCAAAGTGTTAACCCAAGCAATAGAGCCGGTACAGCCAAGATAGTCATAAAGCGGTAGAGACGATCAGCCATCCCCAAAAGACGCGCATAAGCATCCGGATTTTTCTCATCAGCCAAGTTCACAAAGATACGAGGCAAATAAAATAAGCCCGCAAACCATGAAGTAATCAAGACGATATGGAAAGTTTTAATCCAGAGGTAAGAATTCGTCATATTTTTTAACTACGAATTTCGCCATGACCCATGACGATGTATTTCAGCGAGGTCAAGCCATCCAACCCAACTGGACCACGGGCATGCAACTTATCATTAGAAATACCAATCTCTGCACCCAAGCCATATTCAAAGCCATCGGCAAAACGAGTACTAGCATTCACCATCACACTTGCACTATCTACTTCACGCAAGAAACGATCTGCCTGAGCCTTATTATTGGTAATAATCGCGTCAGTATGCTTACTGCCATAGTGCTCAATATGATTCATGGCCTCGTCGATATCTGCCACTGTCTTAATAGATAGAATTGGGGCTAAATATTCTGTATACCAATCTTCTTCTGTGGCATCGACTAGATCCTTAAACCCATTTGACTCAAGCGTTTTACGAGTCAAGCTATCTACTCTTAATTCCACACCTTTATCTTGGTAGATCTTGCAAAGTGTTGGCAATACTTTTTGCGCAACATCTTGGTTTACCAAAAGCGTTTCCATCGCATTGCAAGGTGCATAACGCTGAGTTTTGGCGTTATCACAGACCTTGATCGCCATCGCAATATCAGCATCGGCATCAATATAGGTATGGCAGATGCCATCTAGATGCTTAATCATTGGCACGCGTGCTTCGGCCATTAGTAAGGCAATTAAACTCTTGCCGCCTCGTGGAACGATGACATCAATATATTGGGTCATGGTGATCATTTCACCTACAGCACTTCGGTCTGTCGTAGTGACAACCTGCACAGCATCCTTAGGTAGACCGGCTGCAGCCAAGCCCTCTTGAATCATTTGCGCCAATAAAGTATTGGAATCAATTGCTTCTGAACCACCGCGCAGAATTACGGCATTGCCTGATTTCAGACAAAGTGCTGCCGCATCAATTGTGACGTTTGGCCGTGACTCATAGATGATGCCGATCACGCCCAGCGGAACGCGCATTTGACTAATCTCAATACCAGATGCCTGCTTTTGAAAAGCAGAAATCTTTCCAATGGGGTCATCCAAAGAAACAATTTGTTCGAGACCTAAAGCCATAGTTTCGATTGTCTTAGGGGTCATCGTCAAACGATCCACAAAAGCAGCATCTTGACCATTTGCTTTTGCACGTTCTACATCTATCAGATTGACCTTCTGAATCTCACCTGCTTTTTGACGAATAAGCTTAGCAATATGTAAGAGCGCTTGATTCTTTTGCTCTGATGATGAACGTGCCATTGCACTCGATGCACTGCGTGCTCGCTTGCCAATGTCTTGCATCATCTCTTGAATATTTAAACTCATCGCTGCACTCATATTCCTATTTTTCTAAACCATTACCGTAATAAATTTCCAAGCAAGCGTAAACCATCCCATGGATCTGCCGGCAACTCTGCCGCATGTAAACCCTTCGACTGCCGATCTAAACCTGCAGCAACCTGCATTGCCCTGCGTAGCTTGGGCGCTTGTACCCTTCTAATAGCACCTGGGTATAAACGCTCTTTGTTACCCCAAATTCGATTAGCTCGCATGAGTTGTTGAACAGATTCACCGGCATCACTTGCAGCCTTCAGTTTAGATAGTAGCCGAAGCTCTTCAGTTACGCTCCATAAAATTAATACCAAAGGCTCACCCTCGCCTTTTAAGCCATCTAGCATACGATTTAACCTTGGTAAATCGCCAGCAAGCATTGCTTCGGTTAATTCAAAAACGTTATAGCGTGCTACCTTCAAAATGGAAGAGCGAATTTGCTCTTCAGTTAATTTACCAGCGGGATATAACAAGCCTAATTTCAATATTTCTTGATGGGCAGCGATCAGATTGCCCTCAATCTGATCGGCAATAAACTCTAAAGCACGCTGACCCTCAGGTCCAGCCTCGACTTCTTGTGCTTGTCTCTTCAGCCGACCAGCAATCCATTGCGGTAAAAGACTACGATCCAAGGTATCGACCTGAATAGCCATACCAGCATCATCTAAAGCACTAAACCAAGCTGATGTCTTAGTTTTTGTATCCAATCTTGGTAACACAATGCAAAATACCGTATCAGGCCCATCTGCACTATCTTGCTGAGAGGCTATTTGTGCTGCAAATTGTTTTAAGGCATCCGCTCCATCGCGACCAGGCTTACCGGTTGGTATGCGTAACTCTACCCATCTCTTATCGCTAAACAAGGACATCGTTTGGCCAGCATTCATGAGGCTACCCCAGTCAAACCCGCGTTCTTGCACCATCACTTCACGATCAGTGAAGCCTAATTTTTTAGCAGTTGAACGCAATTGATCCATGGCTTCCATCATTAATAATGGTTCGTCACCACTAAAAACGTAGAGCGGCAACATAGCGCCACCAGAACTTAGTAATTTGAAGTGCGCTTGCAAGGCATCAACTTTGACCATGCGTGTTCTATAGCTATCTCTAGAAAGATCTTGCTTGTGGATTTTTAGCCGCAGCAGAAATACGACGTAAAATCTGCAAAGCTAAGTCTTTACGCATCAATGTTAAAAATTGCTGCTGCTGAACATCCGTTGCCAAAACAGTGGGGTTTGAGTAATCCATATCCCTAGTGATATAGACTTCACTCTCAGGAACAATATCTGCACCAGCAATGTCATAAGCTCTAAATGTGACACGAGTAGTCAGTCGATAAGCAGAAATTTGACCGTTAGAGGTGTAAGCTAAAATTTCTCGGCCGTTAATTTCATTATTGATCTCCAAAATTAAATCTGCGTCTTTAGGATTAATAGCAATCTTGACATCAGTACCCGTCAAAATTGCGACTTGCAAATCAGCGCGCAATGGAGGTGATGGATTACCTGTAATTGCAATAACCTTAAAGGGTAAATCCGCTACTCCACGCATGCGATAGCCACAGGCAATTAATCCGCCCAATGGCGTTGTAGCCATGACACCCAGCAATATTCGTCGAAAGTGATTTACGCTCATCTATTTGCTTTCCTTTAGGCCACAATATTGACTAGGCGACCTGGAACAACAATCACCTTCTTGGGTGGGCCACCATTTAGAGCCTTAGTTGCAGGCTCACTTTGCAATGCCAAAGCCTCGATTTGCTCTTTACTAGCATCTGCCGGAACACGAATATCACCACGTAACTTACCATTAATTTGCAACATTAGAGTGATTTCAGTTTGAACTAGCGCAGCTTCATCAACCACAGGCCAAGGTGCATCTAGAAGTGGTCCAAAGGTCTTTACGTAACCCATGTCTTTCCAGAGCACATGAGTTAAATGAGGAACTACAGGGTATAGAATTCGCAACAAAATACTTAAGCACTCACGCAATACTGAAGCGCTAATCGCAGTATCTTGGCCCAACTTGATTGGCTCAAGTACATTTAGCATCTTCATGGCCGCAGAAACTACTGTGTTGTATTGGCGGCGTTGATAGTCAAAATTAGCCTGCTTCAAAATAGTCTGGACCTCACGACGCAACTCTTTATCAGCATCACTCACATTTTTAGGCACAGAATCTTGTGCATCATAAACAGCATTAGCCTGACTACTCGAGTAGATCCAAACACGGCGCAAGAAGCGTGAAGCACCATCAACACCAGCACCAGACCATTCCAACTGCTGCTCAGGTGGCGCTGCAAACATGACAAATAAACGTGCAGTATCAGCACCATACTCATCTATCAAAGCCTGGGGATCAACCCCATTGTTCTTACTCTTAGCCATCTTCTCAACACCGCCGACAACTATGGGAGTGTTTGATACGTCACCTTTTAACTTGGCACCTTTTGGTCGGCCTTTTTCATCAAGATCTAACTCAACATCTAAAGGATTGAGCCAAGTTTTCTTACCAGAGGCATCTTCAGAGTAATACGTCTCATTCAGAACCATGCCTTGAGTCAATAAATTCTGGAATGGCTCATCAAAAGTGATGAGATTAAGGTCACGCATGACCTTCGTCCAAAAACGCGCATAGAGTAAATGCAAAATAGCATGCTCAATGCCGCCAATGTATTGATCCATCGGCATCCAATACTCATTCCGCGCATCCACCATCGTTTTGGCATTGGGGCCGCTATAACGCATGAAGTACCAAGACGAATCCACAAAGGTATCCATAGTGTCAGTTTCACGGCGTGCGGGCTTGCCACAGCTGGGGCACTTCACATTCAGAAAATCTGCACGCTTATTTAATGGATTGCCACTTCCATCTGGAACGCAATCTTCTGGAAGTACTACTGGTAGATCAGATTCAGGAACTGGCACAGCGCCACAACCTGGATTTGTATCGTCACCGCAATGAATAATCGGTATTGGAGTTCCCCAATAACGCTGACGAGAAATACCCCAATCACGTAAACGATAGGTAGTCTTGATTTCACCAATGCCTAGCTTTTCCAAATCTCTAGCCACAGCGCTGACGGCCTCCTCATGCGAAAGACCATCGTATTGATCACTATTGAAACAAACTACACCTTCTTTTTGAGCGTACCAATCTTCCCAGCGACTTGCATTAAAAATGGGTGACTCGCCTTTGAGCGCAATCACTTGTTTAATTGCTAGGCCGTATTTGTTCGCAAAAGCAAAATCACGCTCATCGTGTGCAGGCACACCCATCACAGCGCCATCGCCATAAGACATCAGTACATAATTACCAACCCAAACAGGCACAGGCTCATGAGTTAAAGGATGCGTAACATAAAGGCCTGTGAACATCCCCTCTTTTTCTTGAGTGGCTAGGTCAGCCTCAATCACACTACCCGTTTTACACTTCTCAATAAAGGCAGCTAGCGCTGGATTATCGGAGGCTGCTTTAGCTGCCAAAGGATGCTCTGCAGCCACGGCGCAAAATGTGACGCCCATGATGGTGTCAGCTCGAGTCGTGAAGACATACAAAAGGCCATCTTGAATAAACTTGCCATGTTCATCAGCGATTTCATGTTTAAAGGCAAAACGCACGCCATGGCTTTTACCAATCCAATTCTGTTGCATGGTTTTGACACGCTCAGGCCAGCCTAAATCATCCAAACCAGAAAGTAATTGCTCTGCATATGCAGTAATGTTGAAGTAATAACCAGGGATTTCGCGTTTCTCAACCAATGCGCCAGAGCGCCAGCCACGACCATCGATTACTTGCTCATTTGCCAGCACCGTTTGATCAATCGGGTCCCAATTGACGACTTGAGTTTTGCGATAAGCAATACCCTTTTCAAGCATCTTTAAAAAGAGCCATTGGTTCCAGCGATAGTAATCAGGACTACAGGTGGCAATTTCACGTGACCAGTCGATAGCAAGACCCATCGCAACCATTTGCTTTTTCATATAGGCAATGTTGTCGTAAGTCCATTTTGCTGGCGGCACTTTATTCTGAATTGCTGCATTTTCAGCAGGCATCCCAAAGGCATCCCAACCCATTGGCATTAAAACGTTATAGCCTTGCATACGAAGTTGACGAGCCATTACATCATTAATGGTGTAGTTACGTACATGCCCCATGTGCAACTTACCAGATGGGTAAGGCAGCATAGAACAAGCATAATACTTTGGTTTTTTCTTCCCAGAGAGATCTATAGCATTCTCAGAAACTTGATAGACTTGCGCACTTTCCCAATCAGCTTGGGCTGCCGCTTCAATCTTGCGGTAGTCATAATCCTTACTCATTCAAGACAACTCTTTTCTTCTATTTTTATGGGTTAGCTGATTAGTGACGGCGGCTCTTATTTACTAAAACCTAAAACATCTTGCATGTCATACAAGCCTGAAGCTTGTGTTTGCAAGAAGCGAGCGGCTCGTAATGAGCCCTGCGCATAAGATTGGCGACTGGAGGACTTATGACTAATTTCAATCCGCTCGCCATCACCCGCGAACAGAACTGTGTGGTCGCCAACAATATCGCCACCTCGAGTGATTGCAAACCCGATTGAGCCTTCTTTACGCTCGCCAGTATGGCCTTCGCGCGCATACACAGCAAGGTCATCTAACTTTTTACCCAAGGCCTCAGAAATCACTTCGCCCATCTTGAGCGCAGTACCTGAAGGCGCATCTACTTTGTGTCGATGGTGGGCCTCAATAATTTCAATGTCATACCCTTGATTGAGCATCTTGGCCGCAGTCTCAAGCAATTTGAATGTGGCATTCACGCCGACACTCATATTGGGAGCAAAGACAATTGCTAATTTTTCGGATGCTTTCTTAAGGCTGGTAATCTGCTCACTGCTTAAACCGGTAGTGCCAATAATCATGTTGGTACCCGATTTCTCAGCAATGGCTAAATGCGCCATCGTGCCTTCAGGCCTAGTGAAGTCAATCAAAAACTCTGCGTTTGCTAAAACCTGAGCAATGTCAGCAGAAATTATTACACCTGTTTTTTTGCCCAAGAATGCACCGGCATCCTGACCCAGTTGTGGGCAAGAAGTATGTTCAAGCGCACCAACTAATTGGGCGTCAGGGGAGTTGAGCACGGCCTCAATTAACATCTTGCCCATGCGGCCAGTTGCTCCAGCGATTGCAATCTTCATCATTTGTTTCATCACTTCAAATTAAAGGTGGATAAAGCTCTCATTAGGTATTAACGTAAAAATGATTCTTACTGCTTAGTCTCTGTTGTCTGCGGAACATTCATAGCACCAGGCCCTAAAGTTTCCGCTGCTGGTGTAGCTGGTGTATCTGCTGGCTTTTTTGAAAAGCTAAAATAATCCCAAAACGAACCCTGGCTTGGGGGAGGCACTGCTGGTACAGATGCACCCTTAGACAAGTTATCTGTTGGACTTGGAACCAGTAACTCTGGTTGCTGTAATCGAGGTGTTACTGGTGGCTTATTAGTCCCCGTAAGCATCTCCCAGAATGAACGCTTAGTTTTGGCATAGTTATCAATCTCTGCAACCAACTCAACATCCGTTGGCAAGGCATCGCCCTCAAACTTCGCGACTTTATCGCCATCAAATAAGATAGTCACACGGCGCTCTTGACCAAGGGCTTGATTTTGACGCTTGAATTCGAAGATATAGTCCCAGCGATTAACGTGAAAATAACTTGCTAACAAAGGTGTGCCTAAGATTTGACGCACTTGTTCGCGACTCATCCCCAATTCCAACTTGGAATATTGCTCGCTAGAAATAAAATTACCCTGAACAATATCTGGCACATAAGGCCTAAATATTTTATTCATCCAAGCCCGTTGGGTTTCGTCAACAGCGGACGTGCAAGCAGAAACTCCTAATAAAGCAGTTATGGCAAAAGCGGCTAACCCGAGGCGAGAGGGGGTAGAAACCCCCTTAAAACGAGGGTTCAAAAAACAACTAAAAAGTTCAAGGCAATTTCGCATGGCTGGCCGTATCATTAAGACATTGATTTTAGCTCCCAAAGCCATGAATACGAACCAAAACCCTAGCCCTGCAGATTTACGCGACATTGGCCTAAAAGCCACCGGTCCACGCATGAAAATTCTGGATTTTTTTCATCAGAATGGTGGTACCCACTTTAGCGCTGAGGATGTCTTTATGGCTCTGGCTAAAGACGATCAAGAAATCGGTCTTGCTACGGTCTATCGTGTTCTCACCCAATTTGAACAGGCTGGGCTCCTACTCCGCAGCCATTTTGAGTCCAGCAAAGGTGATAGCAGGGCAATCTATGAGCTCAATGAGGGTCAACATCACGACCACCTGGTTTGCCTCGATTGCGGCCATGTAGAGGAGTTTGTAGATGAGGCTATTGAAAAAAGGCAGCGAGATATTGCTAAAAACCTAGGATTTAAGCTCCAGGAGCATTCTTTAGCAATGTATGGTCACTGCCAAAAGAAAAATTGCCGAAATAATCAAAAATAAGCCCTTCTAAACTACCTAATAAAGAAAAAAGACCTCAAATTGAGGTCTTTTTTACTTTTAGGCCAATTTAACTTACTTCACAGCCATCAATGCCTCGGCTGCATTGAGCATTTGTACCGAATAACCCCATTCGTTGTCATACCAAGCCAATACTTTGACTAACTTACCGTCAGCAGAAACGCGGGTCTGTGAGGCATCGTAAATACTGGGGCGAGGGTCGTGGTTAAAGTCGATCGAAACCAGTGGCAAGGTATTGAAACCCAAGATCCCCTTGAGATCACCTTCACTAGCAGCCTTCAGGACAGCATTCACTTCATCTACGCTAGTAGCGCGGCTAGCTACAAAAGTTAAATCCACTACGGAAACATTAATCACTGGCACACGCATCGCAAAACCATCAAATCGGCCTGCTAAAGCTGGCAAGACCAAACCAATTGCCTTTGCTGCGCCAGTTTTCGTTGGAATCATGCTGGTCACCGCGGAACGCGCGCGACGCATATCTTTGTGATACACGTCAGTTAATACTTGATCATTAGTAAATGCATGGATAGTTGTCATCAAACCAGACTCAATGCCAATCTTTTCTAACAATGGTTTGACTAATGGTGCCAAACAGTTTGTAGTACAGCTTGCATTAGAGACGATCACATCACTTGGCTTTAATACATTTTGATTCACGCCATAAACAATGGTTGCATCCACATCTTTTTCGCCGGGAGCAGAAATTAATACTTTCTTTGCACCCTGCGCAATATGAATCATGGCTTTTTCTTTAGAGGTAAATTTACCAGTGCACTCTAAAACCAAATCTACACCTAATTCTCCCCATGGGGTTTCTGCAGGGTTACGGGTGCAGAACATTTTGATGCGATCACCATTAACCACCATGCAATCGCCGTCTACTGAAACGTCTGCCGGAAAGCGCCCGTGTGCTGAGTCATACTGGGTAAGGTGGGCATTGATGGCAATATCACCCATCGCATTAATCGCCACGATCTTGATATCACGCCGTGGCTTGCCATTGACTTGATCTTCATACAGGGCACGCAATACCATGCGCCCGATACGTCCATAACCATTAATTGCGACACGAATTGTCATTGATTGCCCCTTGCTAATTTTAAATTCTTTACGATTATTTCTTTGCGATACATTGCTTAACAGTATTTGTAATTTGATCCACTGTTAAACCAAAATATTCATACAATTGAGCTGCAGGCGCTGACTCGCCAAATGTGTCTACACCATGCACTGCTGCGCAAGCATACTTCCACCAGAAATCAGTTACGCCTGCTTCAACTGCAATACGCGGAATATGCTCTGGTAATACTTTTGATTTATATGTGGCATCTTGCTGATCAAAGACTGTAGTGGATGGCATTGAAACCACCCGAATACCATAACCCTCTTTTTCTAAACGCTCAGCAGTTTGCAGTGCCAAAGCAATTTCAGAGCCAGTAGCGATGATGACCGCATCCATCTTTCCAGATTGATGGTCGCGCAATACATAACCGCCACGTGCAATATCTTTAATTTGTTGGCTATTACGAGAAACAAATGGGCAGCTCTGACGACTAAAGATCAAGGCACTAGGGCCATTCTTGCGCTCAATGGCAGAACCCCAAGCTACGGCGCTTTCAGTGGTGTCGCAAGGACGCCAAACCATCAGATTCGGAATCAGGCGCAAGCTGGAAAGATGCTCCACTGATTGATGAGTTGGGCCATCTTCGCCAAGACCAATGGAGTCATGAGTGAAAACAAAAATGGTACGCAACTTCATCATTGCGGCCATACGCAAAGCATTGCGACTGTAATCTGAGAAGGTTAAAAAGGTACCTCCAAATGGAATGTAGCCGCCATGTAAAGCGATGCCGTTCATGATGGCACTCATACCAAACTCACGAACACCGTAGTTGATGTGATTACCCCATTGATCACCACGTACGGCTTTACATGTAGACCAGTTAGTTAAGTTGGAACCCGTTAAATCGGCAGAGCCGCCCATAAATTCTGGCAACACTGGCGCTAAAGCTTCGATCGCATTTTGACTGGCTTTACGGGTAGCAACAGTCTCTGCCTTCGATTGGCAGGTTTTTAAATAGACATCTAATGTTGGAGCAAAATCTTTTGATAGATCGCCTTGCATACGACGCTGCAATTCCGAGGCGAGTTCTGGAAATTTGGTTTTATATTTCTGAAATTCTTTATTCCACTCATGCTCAGCTGCTTGACCACGCTTTTTAAAATCCCAGGCAGCATAAATATCTTTTGGAACTTCAAACGGTGCATAAGGCCAATTCAACGCAACCCGGGTTTCTGCAATTTCAGCGGCACCTAGAGGTGAGCCATGAACTTTATCGCTGCCAGCCATATTCGGGGAACCCTTACCAATGGCGGTCTTACAGCAAATCAGGGTTGGCTTATCGCTCTTTTTAGCTTTAGCAATGGCATCTGATACAGCCTTTGCATCATGGCCATCAATATTACGGATTACGTTCCAGTGATATGCCTCAAAGCGCTTTGGCGTATCTTCGTTAAACCAAGAAACTACTTTACCGTCAATCGAAATTCCGTTGTCATCCCAAAATGCAATCAGCTTATTGAGTTTTAATGTACCAGCCAATGAACAGACTTCATGACTAATGCCTTCCATCAAACAACCATCACCTAAAAATACATAGGTGTAGTGATCAATGATCTGATGACCAGGACGATTAAATTCTTCTGCTAATAATTTTTCCGCAAGCGCCATACCCACTGCATTAGACATTCCTTGGCCAAGTGGCCCAGTCGTTGTTTCAACGCCGGGTGTAATTCCATACTCAGGATGCCCTGGAGTTTTACTATGCAATTGACGGAAGTTCTTCAACTCTGCAATTGGCAATTCATAACCTGAAAGATGTAAGAGTGAATACAACAACATCGAGCCGTGGCCATTAGATAAAACAAAGCGATCGCGATCAATCCAATGTGGGTCGGTTGGATTATGTTTTAAATGTTCGTTCCAAAGCCCAACGGCAATATCTGCCATACCCATTGGCATACCAGGATGTCCTGAATTTGCCTGTTGAACTGCATCCATGGATAAAGCACGAATTGCGTTGGCCATGCGGATTTGAAGGTTTGACATCGTAAAATTGTTCTCAAAGAAAATAAATTGGCTATATTGCAGTAATGCCTCAATTTTATCTTCCCGGGCCATGGGAATCCCAAAAGCCAACAACCCTCACCGCTGAGGTCGTCCATCACTTACGTGTCCGACGTATCGAGTCTGGGGAGTCATTCCCTGTATTTGATGGAAAAGGCCAAGTGGCCCAAGCTGAACTGCTCTTATTGAGCGGAAAAACGGGGCAAGTTCAGCTCAGTAATATCCACACCGATACCCACCGCGAGACCACTTATGCGATTACTTTGGTCCAAGGTTTGGCCGGCGGCGACAAAATGGACTGGATTATTGAGAAGGCGGTTGAAACTGGAGCCCAGATTATTGCGCCCATACAGTGCGAGCGCTCAATCTTAAAACTCACACGCCCTAGCGATCAGGAGCGCGCCCAAAAGCGTCTTGCCCATTGGGAAGCAATTGTGCAAGCAGCATGCGAGCAATGTGACCGCACTGTGTTTACTGCCTTAGAACCCATTCAAACTTTTGAAGCTTATTTAAAAGCAAATCTAAAGCCGGTCTTAAAACTTCTCTTAAGTCCTGATGCGACTAAAAGTATGTATTCAGTTCTGATAGAAAATACTCCTCAAGATATTGTCTTGATGATTGGGCCAGAAGGTGGCCACTCGCAAGAAGAGGAGGCTCAAGCAGAGGCCGTAGGCTACCAAATTGTTTCTCTTGGTGAGCGCGTATTGCGTACCGAAACAGCCGGGACAGTAGCCATCACAACGGTTCACAGTATCTGGAATCCTGAAATACAAAATCGCCTCAAATAGAGGCGATTCTAGGGGTTAAGGCTACTTTAGCAATTAAGCAAAAGAGTAGAAAACCCGATAAGGTGTGCGGCGCTCAGCCCAAAAATCTACAGCATCACGGAAAACATCTAAGAGAGTTTCGCGTGCTTCTTTATCGAATTTCTGAGTGCAAGGCAAGCCTTCAAGCACCACAACAAATCCAGGCTGCGGACCAGTCTTATCAATTGTTGTTGTCAATGCATCTAACAAAGGATCAAAATTTTTGGCCTGTTGTTTTGTAAATGAGTAAGCAATCGCAATGGATTCTAATACTTCACCTTTAGTCATCGCATTTGCGCAATTTGCGTAAATAAAATGTTGACCGAGTTCAGTAGCCGCCTCCTGTAGATCTGGAGTACGGAACGCACGAATAGATTGCACGATGTTAGTGCGCACACTGCGCAACATTGCCGGCGGTCCGGCATCGCGAACGGCCAAAGCGGCACGCCAAGAAGCAGTCACTTTTTTCCCCGAAACTTGATTTGCTGCATAGGTTTGTAAACGAGATAAACCACCCTGAGCATAAATGTTGGCAGCGGATGATTCAGTCTCAAGTCGATCATTACTGTCCCAACTTTCAGCCCGGCTATGTTCTTCAAAGCTGGCTAAATCAGTATTGTCAGTGCGATTATTCATGATGGGTGCTAGGTTACCCGTAACACGCCATCAAATCAAGCCCAAATACAGTACCTTTTATATAAACTATTGATTTATATAGAATAAATATATGTAAGTTGTTGCTAACTTAAATATATTTAAATGACTTAGGCGATACCCCTAGCGTTGCTAGCAGCTTCTACCACTGCCAAAGTTGTCACATTCACAATCCTGCGAACCGTAGCTGCTGGAGTCAAAATATGAATTGGTTTTGCCACACCCAATAACAAGGGTCCAATAGCGATTCCATTACCTGCTGCTGTTTTTAACAAATTGTAAGAAATGTTAGCGGCATCAATATTGGGTAGAACTAAGAGATTTGCGTCACCCTTCAATGGGGATGAGGTTACCGCACCTGCACGAATAGTTGCATCCAAGGCGCTGTCGCCATGCATTTCACCATCCACCTCCAAGTCAGGCGCCGCTTTCTGAATGAGGGCCAATACTTCTCGCATTTTGATGGCGGAAGGGGCATTACTCGATCCAAAGTTGGAGTGGGAAAGTAGCGCCACCTTTGGAATCAATCCAAGTTTGCGCATTTCGCTAGCAGCCATCAAAGTCAACTCAGCCAACTCTTGCGCTGTTGGATCAAGATTAATATGCGTGTCCACTAGGAACACTTGACGACCAGGAAGAATCAATCCAGACATCGCACCATAGACATTGGCACCTGGCTCACGACCAACCACTTCATCAATATATTTCAGATGCGTTGCACAGCTGCCAATCGTTCCGCAAATCATGCCATCAGCCATGCCTTTGGTGATCATGACTGAACCAATCAAACTATTACGGCGACGCATCTCGAGTTTTGCAAAGGACTCTGTAACGCCCTTGCGCTCCATCAGCCCTAGATAGATTTGCCAGAATTCACGGAAACGAGAATCGTTTTCAGGGTTAACGATCTCGAAGTCATCGCCTAGCTTCATACGCAGGCCAAACTTCTCAATGCGGTGCTCTATCACAGCTGGGCGGCCAATCAAAATTGGGGTAGTAAGGCTCTCATCAATCAAGATTTGGACAGCTCGCAATACACGCTCATCTTCACCTTCGGCAAACACAATACGTTTTTGATTGGCTGGTACACGCTTTGCAATACTAAAGAGTGGCTTCATCAAAGTACCTGAGTGGTACACAAACTGCTGTAGCTGATTGCGATAAGCCTCAAAATCTTTAATAGGGCGGGTTGCTACGCCGTCATCCATGGCAGCCTTTGCAACTGCGGGGGCAATCACAGTGATCAAACGGGGATCAAACGGTTTCGGAATTAAATACTCTGGGCCAAATGATAGGTTCTCAATACCATATACAGAAGTCACTACCTCGCTCTGTTCTGCTTGCGCTAACTCAGCAACCGCCTTCACTGCAGCCAATTCCATGCCGCGTGTAATCGTTATAGCGCCTACATCTAAAGCGCCACGGAAAATAAATGGGAAGCACAGGACGTTATTTACTTGGTTTGGGAAATCGGTCCGACCCGTCGCCATCACTGCATCAGGACGCACGGCCTTGACTTCTTCAGGCAGAATTTCTGGGGTTGGATTTGCTAAGGCAAAGACCAGTGGCTTAGGGGCCATCTTCTTCACCATATCTTGCTTTAATACACCGCCAGCAGATAATCCCAAGAAAATATCTGCGCCTTCAATTACTTGACCCAATGTGCGCAGTTCGGTCTCTTGGCAGAACGGCTCCTTCTCAGGATCCATTAGTTCTTTTCGGCCTTTATAGGCAACACCAGCTAAATCAGTTACCCAAATATTTTTACGTGGAATACCAAGATCAACCAATAAATCCAAGCAAGCCAATGCTGCGGCGCCAGCGCCAGAGGTAACCAGCTTTACATTAGCCGCATCTTTGCCAACTACCTTAAGACCATTGATGATGGCTGCTGCAACCACAATCGCAGTGCCATGCTGATCATCATGGAAGACCGGAATTTTCATTCGGGCTTGAAGCTTGCGTTCGACAATAAAACAATCAGGCGCTTTGATATCCTCTAAATTAATTCCACCAAATGTAGGCTCTAGTGCGGCAATGATTTCAACTAACTTATCGGGATCGTTTTCATTCACTTCAATATCGAAAACATCAATACCTGCAAACTTTTTGAAGAGAACAGCTTTCCCCTCCATCACAGGTTTACTTGCCAATGGTCCAATATTTCCCAAACCAAGAACGGCGGTGCCATTGGTAATCACGCCAACTAAATTTCCACGGGCGGTGTATTTGAATGCATTAGCAGGATCTTTAACAATCTCTTCGCAAGGAAAGGCAACGCCTGGGGTATAGGCAAGCGCTAAATCACGTTGATTAGTCAGTTGCTTCGTTGGGGCAATCTCAATCTTGCCTGGAATTGGAAACTCGTGATATTGGAGGGCAGCCTCTCTTAGGGCTGCAATTTGTTGCTCTTTATTTGTTTCTTTGCTCATCAGCGCACACTTTGGTAGGACGTATTGAAGACTCTAATTCTATTCCTCTCAAGCACACCCTTCCCAAGAGCCATAAAATGGGATATGCATTCTGAATCTAGCCCCCTCGGTGAATTTGATCTCATTCAGCGTTTTTTTAAAGCGGGTGCAGATGCCATGCGCTCAAATAACGAGAAAGTGATTGCTCTAGGTATTGGTGACGATTGCGCTCTTCTTACCCCAATTGCTGGAGAAGAAATTGCGATTACGAGCGATATGCTGGTCGCAGGCAGACATTTTTTTGTTGATGCTAATCCTGAGCTATTAGGCCGTAAAGCCCTAGCAGTCAACCTTTCAGACCTAGCAGCCATGGGGGCAAAGCCTCTAGGATTCACTTTGGCAATCGCTCTCCCCAAAGGAGATGAAATGTGGCTTGATGCTTTTACTAAAGGCCTCTTTGCTATTGCTAATCAGTATTCCTGCCCCCTCATCGGTGGTGATACCACTGCTGGCCCCCTCACCATTTCCATTACGGCATTTGGTAGCATTCCAACCGGAAAAGCCATGCGCAGATCAGGCGCAAAAGCGGGTGATGACATCTGGGTTTCTGGAACTGTAGGCGATGCAAGGCTTGCTCTTGCTGCACTGCGTCATGAAATTAATCTGCCTGAGAATGACTTAAAGCAAATAGAACATCGTATGCATAACCCAACTCCGCGTGTAGAGCTGGGCATGAAAATACGAGAGATTGCAAGCGCTGCCTTAGATATATCGGATGGCTTGCTTGGAGATCTACAACATATTCTCAAACAATCTCAAGTGAGCGCAGAAGTACGCTTAGATCAAATTCCAAAATCTGTTACTTTGCAAAAACAAAGTGAGGATATTCAAAATCAATTTGCTGCTAGGGGTGGTGATGATTATGAAATTTGCTTCACCGCGCCAATTGATAAGAGAAAGAGTATTGATGAGATCAGTCAAATACTGAATTTACCTCTTACCAGAATTGGCAGCATTGCAGACAAAGTTTCCGCAATAGAAAAATTGTCTTTACTCAATAAGAATGGTGACTTACTAGATGATGCCAAAACAGCGGCACTACTGAAATCATTTGACCACTTTGCAAAATGAACGCTGCTGAAGACCTGAATTCGGTGAGCCCCACCTTTAGGTGGGTGAGGCAAACTGCCAGTCGCACCATCGCCTTTGGTTTTGGTAGCGGTCTAAGTCCTATCGCTCCTGGGACCGCAGGTACTGTCTGGGCTTGGGTAGCCTTCTTAATGGGTGAGTATTTCCTTTCTACCGAAGACTTTATTTGGATTATTGGTGGCGGATTTCTCTTGGGGTGTTGGGTCTGCGGTCATGTCAGCGAAGAGTTAGGCAAAAAAGATTTCGGTGGAATTGTTTGGGATGAAATCATCGCTTTTTGGATTGTGCTGATTTTTATCATGCCAACTAATATTTGGATGCAAGTAATCGCTTTTGGGCTCTTCCGTTTTTTTGATGCCGTCAAACCAGGGCCTATTGGAATGATTGATCGCCACTTTAAAACTATGGGGGGTAACGACCATAATTCATCCTCTATATTTCATATCATTTGGCGTGGGTTTGGGATCATGGTAGATGATCTTGCTGCTGCCTTCTTCACACTCTTAGTCATTGCTTTGATACAAAAGATGATCCCGCTATGAGCTCTATTGATCACGCTAAAACGCTAGCTCAACTTTTACTTGCTAGAGGCTGGACTCTTGCGCTAGCTGAATCTTGCACGGGCGGCCTCGTCTGCGCCACCCTCACAGAATTATCTGGATCCAGTGAGTGGTTTGAGCGTGGCTATATCACCTATAGCAACCAATCTAAGACTGAGTGCTTGGGAGTTCCTACAGGGCTGATAGAGTCTCATGGAGCGGTCAGTGAGCCTGTGGCTAGAGCCATGGCACAGGGAGCGCAGCGCAATGCTGGCGCTAATGTGGGCGTCTCTATTACTGGGGTTGCTGGGCCAACTGGGGGTACTGCAGAAAAGCCTGTGGGCACAGTTTGCTTTGGGTGGACCATACCAAATACTGCAGGTGAAAATGTGACCGCTTCACAAACCAAGCTATTTAGCGGAGATAGACAAGCAATAAGGCAACAGGCAACTGAGTATGTATTGGCTGGCTTGGTTCAACTTCTCAACAACTAATTACTTCATCCAGCCCTTGCTATAGAAGTAGCCTAGCGGAATAACAGCTGAAATAATCATCGCACCAATTGCCATTGGGTAGCCCCAAGTCGCATCTAATTCAGGCATATGTTTGTAATTCATACCCCAAACACTGGCCAACAATGTAGGCGGCATTAAAGCAACCGATACCACCGAGAAGATCTTGATAATCTTAGATTGATTCAAGTTAATGAAGCCGACAGTGGCATCCATTAAGAAGTTAATCTTATCGAACAAGAACGCTGTATGGTTCTCTAAAGAATCAATGTCGCGCAAAATTTGACGCGCCTCTTCCTGTTGTTCATCCGATAGCAATTTGCTGCGCATCAAGAAAGATAGGGCTCTGCGGGTATCCATCACATTACGACGGATACGCCCATTGGTATCTTCTTCCTTAGCAATCGTCTCGAGCACTTGCTCTGCATCAGCATCATTAATGTCATCTTGCAACACTCGCTTACCTGCCTGTTCGAGGTTTTCATAAACCTCTTCTAAAGCATCAGCTGAGTACTCAGCATCAGTAGAGTACAAATCAAGCAATACGTCTTTTGCATTGCTAACTGATCCAGGGCGCAGACGAGCACGCAGTCGGACCAAGCGGAACACTGGCAAATCTTCATCGTGAATCGAGAACAATACTTGCTTGGTCAGAACAAAAGCCACTCGCACGTTGCGAGAGGTTTCTTCTTCATCCAATAAGAAATCAGTACGAATATGGAGGTGGCCATCGTCAGCCTCAAAGTAGCGCGCAGAGGCTTCTAAGTCACCCAAGTCATCCAACTCAGGCAAAAGCACCCCAAATGCCTCTTTAATCCAAATAAGTTCTTCTTCCTCTGGATCAACGACGTCGATCCAGATAGGATTAGCGTATTGCAACAATTCATTGCGATCTTCGACTTGCTCTTGAGAGAGGCGGCCATTTTGCAGGACGAACAAGTTGATCATGGTGAACTCCTAAGGAATGTGCGCTAGTTTATCCTATACAACATGACAATTTCACTAAAATAAGCCAAATCCAATGAACTCTCGCTCAAATACCTTTAACCAGCAACTCCAATCTGCATGGGCTTCCCAAGGTAGCATGCTGTGTGTTGGTTTTGATCCTGACCCCAAGCGCTTACCCCCGTCCCTCCTAGGGAAACCTGAGGGGATATTTGAGTTCTGCCGAGAAATCGCTGATGCCACTGCAGATTTAGTGTGCTCATTTAAACCACAGTTTGCATACTTTGCCTCCCAAAGAGCTGAGGCCCAATTAGAAAAGCTCATTAAGCACCTGAAGGATAAATATCCCCATATCCCTGTCATCCTAGATTCCAAGCGCGGAGATATTGGTAGCACTGCTGATCACTACGCCCTAGAGGCCTTTGAACGCTATGGGGCTGATGCAGTGACTGTGAACCCCTACATGGGCTTTGACACAATCGAGCCCTACCTCAAGCATGCTGGTAAAGGGGTTATCGTACTTTGTCGCACATCCAACCCAGGTGGCTCAGATTTGCAATTTCTGAATGTGGGTTCTGGTGAGCCCCTCTATTTGCATGTAGCTAAGCTGGCCTCACAACAGTGGAATAGCTCCGGTCAGATCAGCCTCGTAGTTGGCGCTACCTTCCCAGAAGAAATTGCCAAAGTACGTGCCATTGTTGGTGACATACCTTTACTGATTCCAGGTATTGGCGCTCAAGGGGGTGATATCGATGCAACCGTTAAAGCGGGCTGCATTGCTGGGTCCCCTGGGACTGGCATGATCATCAACTCCTCAAGGGCTATTTTGTATGCGAGCTCTGGCAGTGATTTTGCACAAGCCGCAAGAAATATAGCGCAAAGTACACGCGATGCGCTCAGAGTTGCCACTACAAAATAGTCTTCGCACCCACACGAATGAAGTAGCTATTTATTTGCTGCTTTGAGTTGCGGGATAGGGTGCTAAGGCAACCCGATCCATATTCTCTAAGATAAAGTCTTGTCGAGTTGGAAAGTGAATATTGGCCTTACGACAATACTGGGGTCTATCAAAACACTTAGGGGCTGGCAAGGCAGAACCTAAAGCAGCAGCTTGATCACGGTCTAATGTCGCTGGCGTCTTTGCAAAATAATAATGGGAGGCTGGCCCGATACCAAAAATTCCCTCACCCCACTCTACTGAGTTGAGATAAATCTCAAACAGCCTTTGCTTCGACAGAGTTAACTCCAAAAGTCCAGTAATGATGAATTCTTGTCCTTTGCGCAAATAATTTTGCTCGGAAGAAAGAAAGAGGTTTTTTGCCAACTGCTGAGTAATCGTTGAGCCGCCGCGCAAAGCCGTCTTAGAGCTATTACCCAACTGCGTTTTTTGCTGATTCTTTTCCCAGGCTTTTTTCATATCTTCGAAGCGAAAGCCTTTATGCTGAAAAAAGATATCGTCTTCACTCACTAATACAGCACGTTTGAGATTATTGGAGATCTTATCGTAAGGTACCCATTCAGAATAAACAGGGCATGACCAATGCCATGAACACAAGCGCCAACGTTCAGCCCTTTGAAATGCGGTACTCGCTGGATCAAGGCTAATCCATAAAACAACCTGAATAGCAAAGTAGAGCTGCATCGCCAAAAAACCACAGAGCAAGCATTTGACTAAATAAGTGAGCCAACGCATCGAAAAATTAAGCTCAGCGTGTAAGTTAACTACGAAGTTTGGCTAATACTGCACGTGGATCAATGGCCGTAGCTAACTGTTCGCCACGCCATAGCAAGAAAGCATCGGCAGCTTGTTCTACTAGCATGCCCAAGCCATCACTAACGCGCGCACCTTTTTGTAAGGCCTGTTGCATAAATGCCGTCGATTTTCCGTAAACCATATCGTATGCAAAAGAGCTTGGCACAAAAATATTAGCCACTGCCTGAGCGCTCAAAGGTGATTCATCAGTTAAGCCGGCAGCGGTAGCATTAATGACTAGATCAAATGGATATGGCGTTTTGGTAGCATTCTCCAACTCTAATAAAGTTCTAGACTCGATAGCAACTTCTGCAGAAGCCGCAAGATCAGCAAATAACTTTACTAGTTCATCTGCTTTTGCATTAGAACGGTTGGCAATTACTAGACACTTCGGCGACTGCTGAAGTAATGGGCCAATCACGCCACGGGCAGCACCGCCCGCACCCAATAGCAAGATTCTGGATTGATGAAGTGCAATTCCCTGAGCCAATAAATCGCGCACAAGACCAGCACCATCAGTATTGTCGCCATAAATCTTGCCATCTTTTATCCATAATGTATTTACGGCACCAGCAAGCTGGGCACGGGAAGTTAATACATCGGCAAAAGTTTGGGCATCTAGCTTAAAAGGTACGGTAACGCTCATACCTTTACCACCAGCGTCAAAGAAAGATTTTGCTGCTACGGAAAAAGTATTCATTTCTGGTTGTAAACGCCCATAGTGTATTTTTTGCTTAGCCTGTTCTGCGAAGCGTCGATGAATATCTGGAGACTTAGTATGAGAAATGGGATTGCCCGTAACTGCGTAGACATCTGTTCCCACAAAAAGTCTTGGGTCAGTATGCAGATCAGCGGGATTTAATGGGTTCATGATGACTACAGAATAAGCGAATTTATGAACTATTTTTCAAAAAATTAATGTCGCAACTCCAGGCGGTCAGCACCATCGCGGGCAAATTCAAAGGTAGAGACCCAATCGAGCACATCGATTTGATTGCGCATTTCAGATGAAAATGGGCCGAAGGGGGCTGAAGCGCGCACGATAGCAATTGCCTGTCGATCTAACTCAGGGTTGCCTGAGCTACGGCCGATCGATAGACCATCCTTACCTTGAGCATTCGTCGTAATTCGTCCTTGATCATCAACGCTCACCACAATCACTAAGCTGCCGTATAAGGGTCGGCTATTGGCACGTGGAAAAAATGCACTGCCATAAGCTTCGATCTTCTGACGCATGGCATCGTAGTAGTGTGCAAAAGTTACCGCCTTGGCATTGGTGCCTGTTAAGACTTTACGTCGTGGTTCGCGCCCATCTGCCTGCAAACGTTTAGCTAACTCAGCCTCTAGAGAGTTCAGTTGTGGAGTGATTTTTTGATCATCCCCGCTCTTTCGCCCTCCCGAACGGAGCCTCTCTTCATTCAACCTTGCTAACATTTGTTTTTGCTGTTTCTCCAAAATCTCAAGACGAGCCTCCGCTCCCAAGCGAGCGCGGTGCAAAGCAGTTGCATCTTGATTTTCGGTTTTACCACCGCCCTGCAAATCAGCTTGGGCCAACTTATTCGCTTCTTTAGGGGGAGTTTTATTGCTGGCGTTGACCAGCACTACGCTAAGAGGTGTATTGAGGCGACGATTCTCAATCTCTCCAAATACCCAGCGAACCGATAAAAAAATCAGATGAATCAAAAGTGACACACAAAGTGCCAAGCGAAATGGATGGCGCTGCCAAGACATCTGTAAGTAAAGCACTATTTTGCTTAATTTTTCAGGCATCACGAATCCTGACACTTTAGTCTGCGCTACCATTTTCTTCAGAACTTACTTCAGGCACTTCGACTTTAGCTTCAATTTCTAGCACCCTGACCGCAGCGCTCAATTGCAGTAAGTCAATATCTGCCAATAGAACCTGAGCACGAGTCATGCGTGGATGGCTTGCCAATTCTGGAATTGGTAGATGAAGTGGCACTAACTCTACTCTCGACATGCCTTCTTTTAAATGGCGCACATGCATGTTTTTTGATTCGCCATCTTGCATAGCCCAACGCAAGCACCAATACTTCTCTAACCTATCTTGATATTCACCATAAGTTTGATAACAAGACTCAAAATCCGCGGCAATCCCCATCAAAGTGGCATCGTTGGGCGGAAACGGGGCGACCATCTTGGCAGTCACGCCATGTTTTGCTAAAGCAATGAGTTGCCATTGATTCACTAAATCAGAATAACGACGCAAAGGAGATGTGCACCACGCGTAGTAATCTAAACCTAAGCCTTCATGAGGTCCTGGTGTAGTTTGCATACGTGTGCGCAAAGGGCCCCAACCTTTCTGGGTTCTAAATAAGCCCGGTAATCCATGATCAGCCAAGAGTTGACCGGAGGCGCTATTACAGAAAATCATCCATTCAGCAACAATCGTATCGAGAATAGATCCACGCTGACGCGCTACGATCTCGACATGCTCTGAGCCATTCATATCTTTAATTTGGAAATAGAAATCTCTCGCTAAGGCATTAGGGTCAATAAACCCTAATTGCTCCGCACGAAGGCCATTAGCTACTCGCTTTTCTTGGCGCCCAGCATGCAGATGCTGGGCAGCCTTCCATAAAACGGAGAGCTCTTTACGATAAGGATAGGTAGCGCCTTCATCAGCCAAACTTTCCTCACTGACAAGATGCTCAATATTCTCTAAGCGTAAGTTGGCTGCCATAGGCACCATCTCCGTTCGCATTTGTAGCGAATCTTGATTTATTACGCCTGCCACATCGATATCAACATAGATGGATAAGGCGGGTCTAGGGGCGCCCTCATCCAAAGAAAATTGCTCAATAACAGAATCAGGCAACATCGTGATTTTGTCACCGGGGAAATACACCGTTGACATCCGACTTCGCGCTACCTGATCTAACGGATCATCTTTAGTAATCACTAAACCAGGCGCAGCAATATGAATGCCAATGCGATGACCTCCATCTGCGAGCTCTGTGACCGACAAGGCATCATCGATTTCTGTGGTGCCAGCGTCATCGATCGAGAAAGCTTTTACATCTGCAAGTGGCAGTTGCGCGATTGCAGCGGCATAAGCATCTTGATCAACTGTAATACTTTGACTATGTGCAGACCCATTAGGAAAGTGCGCCTTGAGGAACATACCTTGGTGATAAGCCAAAGGAGAATCAATCGCGCCGCAACGAATCATTAATTGCGCAGGAGACTGACCAGTCTCATTACAGGCAGCTGTCAATGCTTTATATGTAGTGGCATTTTTATCGGGCGAAAACAATAACTGTTGAACAGAAGACTTGAGTGCTTCGGGGAATCTGCCGGCTACCAACTCTTGTTGCCAAGCAGACTGCTGCTCCAACTCTTTTTGCTTACGCTCAAGTGCGGCTAAGCCAGCCTGCAATTGCTCAAGTGGTGCTCTCTGAAAACGTCCACGCCCCTTGCGGCGAAAAAATACTGGGGCGCCCTGCAAAGCAATCCCCAAAGAGACTTGCTGAGGAATGGTGGCTTGTGCACCAAAGTACTCTTCAGAAACATCGAATAGTCCAAACTCTTCATCTGGTGCGCAATCCCAGAGCAGCTGCAAATCAATCTCTTTCGATAAAGTAGTAGCCTCGCTCATGACAGCTTGTGCTTCGGGCTTCTCAAAGCGTAGCCAAACCTCCTTGGCCTTAAGCTTGATCTTTTTTCCAGTCAAGCTGGTAGCCTGCCAAGACTCAGTATCTCCTGCTCCCGATGCAGACTGCACTGTGGCAATCTTGATATCGCCACCTTCTTCGTATACGAGGTTCATGCTTAGAGAGAGATCCCGCCGCTAACCTCTAAAGCAACTCCATTGACAAAGCTGGCCTCGTGGCTAGCCAAGAATAAATACACATTTGCTATTTCTTCAGGAGTACCCAGACGACCAAGCCAACTGCGTCTCTCAATATCTTGCAAAATATTTTCTGGCATTGCTTTAACCATTTCAGTTGCAATAAATCCTGGGCAAATAGCATTCACCCGAATACCTTTGGGGCCAAGCTCCCGAGCCCAAGTCTTGGTAAAGCCAATCACGCCAAATTTAGTCGCTGAATAATTGGTTTGACCAAAGTTACCGTATATACCAACGACACTAGATGCATTCACAATTGCACCTGACTTGGCTTCCAACATATGCGGAACAATTAATTGCGTGCAATTAAATACGCCTTTGAGATTGACATCAATTACTGCATCAAATTGCGCTTCTGTCATCTTTACTAAACGGGCATCTTGCGTAATACCAGCGTTGTTAATTAAGATATCAATGCAGCCATGTTTTTGCATTACTTGATCTACCGCCGCTTGAATGCTGGCTCGATCGGTCACATTCATGGCATAGGCCTCAGCATTCCGAATTTGTGCAGCAGCAGCCTTTACAGACTCTAGATTGACATCGGTAAGAATTACTATGGCACCCTCCTGAGCAAAGCGCTGCGCTGTAGAAAACCCAATTCCTTTTGCGGCGCCCGTAATAATTGCTACCTTATCTTTTAATCTGTCACCCATAATTTACTCTCTGTATATTGATTAACTTTGATCTTGCCTATTAAACACCAATTGCTTTAAATATTTTTTGATGTACGCCACCAAATCCGCCATTGCTCATTACCAGGATGTGATCGCCAGGCTTTGCTTCTTTTGAAACTGCATTGACTAAGGCATCAAGATCATCAAAAGCGTGGGCCTTGCCCTGCTCTTTTATGTTCAGCGGGGATAACACTTCAGCCAAGTCCCAGCCTAAAGACTCTTTACCAGCATTGGCGCCGTAGGCAAAGACTTGATCAGCCTGTTCTAAGCTACCAGGAAGCTGAGCCTTCATCACACCCAGCTTCATCGTATTGGAGCGAGGCTCCAATACGGCTAAGATGCGCGCTTGACCAACGCGACGACGCAAGCCATCTACAGTGGTTGCAATCGCAGTTGGATGATGGGCAAAATCGTCATAGACGGTAATGTCGTTTGCAATACCAATTGTTTCAAGACGTCGTTTGACATTCTTAAATTGCGCCAAAGCACGAGCGGAATCTGCCGGTGCAATGCCAATGTGATTTGCTGATGCAATTGCTGCCAATGCATTGAGTTGATTATGTCGGCCCATCACTCCAGAATCTGGAGCCCATTTCACGGTAGCGACTTCTTGACCAGATTTACGCACAATAAATCCATCGCCTGCTTGAGAAATGAATGACCACTCATTACTGGCATCTTGGCCGAAGTGCTCTACAGGCGCCCAAGCACCGCGTGTGATCACGCTTGCTAGGGCTGGCGCTTCGCCGTTCACTACTAATAAGCCATCGCCAGGAACTGTGCGTACAAGATGATGAAACTGGGTTTCAATGGCAGCAAGATCGGCAAAAATATCTGCATGATCAAACTCCAAATTATTTAATAAAGCGGTACGAGGTCTGTAGTGTACAAACTTGCTGCGCTTATCGAAAAAGGCGGTGTCATATTCATCAGCCTCGATCACGAAATATTGGCTCTCACCTAAGCGTGCAGATACGGTGAAATTGAGCGGCACTCCGCCAATCAAATAACCCGGCTGATAACCATTGAATTCTAAGATCCAAGTGAGCATGGCTGATGTTGTTGTCTTGCCATGCGTGCCGGCAACCGCTAAAACATGCCTGCCATACAAAACTTGTTCGCCTAGCCATTGTGGGCCCGAGATATAAGGGAGCCCTTGATTAAGAATGGCCTCCATCAATGGGTTGCCACGAGAAACCACATTACCGATCACAAATAAATCAGGCATCGTTTCAAACTGCAATAATTGCTCTGGTGAAAATCCCTCAATGAGTTTGATACCCTGAGCCTCAAGCTGTGTACTCATTGGTGGATACACGTTAGCATCACAACCAGTAACACGGTGTCCGGCTTGCCGAGCGATTGCGGCAATGCCGCCCATAAAAGTACCGCAGATGCCCAAGATATGTATATGCATCTACGAATTTTAGCGAAGGAGTTGCAATGAACCGAAGACAATTACTGGTCATCTGTGGAATTAGTCTTTTGGCGCTTCTGGCAGGCGTACTGACTTCGCAGTGGATTTCTAAAACTGGCTTAGCTAGCGAACCTTCTATAAAAGCCTTTTTTGCTAATCCTTGGCAGACCCCCGATGGAAAACCAGCGAATACTGCGGAATGGCAGGGAAAAGTCCTGATTGTGAACTTTTGGGCCTCCTGGTGCCCCCCTTGCGTTGAAGAAATGCCTACTTTAGACCTGCTTTCGCAAGAGTATTTGCAGCAAAATGTCTTATTTGTCGGTATCGGTATTGATTCACCCTCTAATATTCGTGAATTCCTGAAAAGTACCCCTGTTTCCTATCCGATTGTGATTGGTGGCTTAGAGGGGAGTAATCTTTCTAAGCAAATGGGCAATACCCAGGGAGCCCTCCCTTACACAGTAATTATCAATTCCAAGGGAAAGACAATATATACAAAATTAGGAAAGATAAGCGAAGAAGAGCTCAGAAAGGCTTTAAAAGACACTTTATAGCGAATGATCCTGATTTTTTAATACTGAAACTTACCTTTTTATTGCTCAAAAATAAGGCAATTAGGGTATTTAGTTTCATTATTGCCCTCCAAAATTGCCCAAGCTTCGTTTTTTCAGAATCTTGAGAAGGTATACTTCTTTCATAGCATTCGAAGCAACGAATACCAAACTGCCTCTAAAAACAGGGATCTATGTCGAAAAAAGCTTCAATTCTCGTAATTCAGGGTCCAAACCTCAATCTATTGGGTACTCGTGAGCCAGAGATTTATGGGACAACTACCCTACAAGACATTCATCAAAAGCTAGAGGAGCTGGCTAAAGCTCAATCTGTAGACCTGAGCACCTACCAAAGCAACCATGAAGGCGAGTTAATTGACCGCATTCAAAAAGCCAAACAAGATGGGGTGAATTTCATCATCATCAATCCAGGCGCATTTACCCATACTAGCGTTGCCTTACGTGACGTTTTAGCCGGAGTGGCCATCCCTTTTATAGAAATCCATTTATCCAATATTCATCAGCGTGAAGAGTTCCGCAAACATTCCTATTTATCTGACATCGCAACTGGTGTCATTTGTGGCCTAGGCGCCATTGGTTATGAGCTGGCACTGCAAGCAGCGATTGCCCGCTTATAAAACTAAGTTAATTTAAAGCATTACAAAAGAGGAAGCACTCACATGGATCTGAGAAAACTAAAAACCTTGATCGACCTCGTTTCTGAGTCGGGCATTTCTGAGTTAGAGGTTAACGAAGGTGAAGACCGTGTACGTATCGTTAACGCTGGCTCCCCAGCACCTTCTGGACATGCTGCTCATGCAATTCCGGCGCCTGTTCATGCAGCGCAAGCCACTCCCGCAGTAAATCTGGCGCCAGTAGCAGCTCTAGTTGCTGAAGCGCCTGCTGGTGAATCTGGCTTTCTTGCTCGCTCCCCAATGGTGGGCACTTTCTATCGCGCCCCAAATCCAGAGTCTCCAAATTTTGTCAGTATTGGCGACACAGTAAAAGTAGGTCAGACACTTTGCATCATTGAAGCCATGAAATTACTTAATGAGATTGAGTCAGAACACGCTGGCGTGGTTAAAGAAATTCTTTGCGAAAACGGTCAAGGCGTTGAATTTGACCAACCACTATTCATCATTGCTTAATCTTTTAAGCTTCTTTACTAATTCATATTTACCTAACTCACAGCCGACATGTTCGATAAGATTCTGATTGCCAATCGGGGAGAAATTGCTCTCCGTATCCAACGCGCATGCCGTGAGTTGGGAATTAAAACTGTGGTGGTTTATTCCACAGCAGATAAAGAAGCTAAGTATGTGAAGCTTGCTGACGAAGCCGTTTGTATTGGGCCTGCCCCATCGCCACAAAGTTATCTCAATATGCCAGCCATCATTTCTGCAGCTGAAGTAACTGATGCTGAGGCAATTCACCCAGGTTATGGATTTCTCTCTGAGAATGCTGACTTTGCTGAACGTGTAGAGAAATCAGGCTTTGCCTTCATTGGCCCAAAGGCTGAAACAATTCGCTTGATGGGCGATAAGGTCTCTGCTAAACGTGCCATGATCAAAGCAGGCGTTCCTTGTGTCCCCGGATCTGAAGGTGCATTGTCTGATAACCCAAAAGAAATCATTGCTACTGCAAAGAAAGTGGGCTATCCGGTCATCATTAAAGCTGCTGGCGGTGGTGGTGGTCGTGGTATGCGAGTTGTTCATACTGAGGCAGCCCTCCTGAATGCAGTCAATATGACACGCGAAGAAGCGGGCCGCGCTTTTGGTAACCCAGAGGTCTATATGGAGAAGTTTTTAGAAAAACCTCGCCACGTTGAGATTCAGATTCTGGCCGATACCCACGGAAATGCGATTTGGTTGGGCGAGCGTGATTGCTCTATGCAACGCCGCCATCAAAAAGTGATTGAAGAAGCGCCTGCCCCAGGCATTGATCGTCGCTTGATTACCAAAATTGGTGAACGCTGCGCAGAAGCCTGTCGAAAAATGGCTTATCGTGGCGCTGGCACTTTTGAGTTCCTTTATGAGGATGGCGAATTCTTCTTTATTGAGATGAATACCCGCGTTCAAGTGGAGCACCCCGTCACTGAAATGATTACTGGTGTCGATATCGTTCAAGAACAGATTCGGATTGCTGCTGGCCTGAAATTAGCCTACCGCCAAAAAGATATTGTTTTCCGCGGCCACGCAATCGAATGTCGTTTGAACGCTGAAGATCCCTTCAAGTTCACCCCAAGCCCAGGAAAAATTGGCTCCTTCCATATGCCAGGCGGCCCCGGAATTCGAGTTGATTCCCATGCCTATAGCGGATATGTTGTTCCCTCGAACTATGACTCAATGATTGGCAAATTGATTTCTTATGGCAATACTCGTGAACAAGCGATTCGCCGCATGCAAATTGCCTTATCCGAAATGGTGATTGATGGCATCACCACAAACGTACCCTTGCACCGCGAATTAATGCTAGACCCCAATTTTATGGAAGGCGGTACCAGCATTCACTACCTGGAGCATCGCTTAGAAGAGCAAGCCGCAAGCCGCGGAAAATCTTAACTAATGCAAGTGCCTTATGTCTTATCGTGAACTGGTCTTCACGGTAGTTGCTGAAACCGCTGAACCATTAGGCGATGCGCTACTAGAGTTGGGGGCGCTATCTGTCACCGTAGAAGATGACTCGGCAGGTGGATATGATGAGAACCCACTTTATGGAGAGCCTGGCCTATCACCAGAAGTGCAAGCCTGGGATAGATCCGCAGTAACAGCTCTCTTTAGTCCTGATATTGATGAGTCAGCTAGCGCGCAATTTATTCCTGAATTACTTGCTTCTTTAAAAGAGGCTGGCTTTAACTTAACAGCTCCCCAAGAAAAAATAGTTGAAGAGCAAGATTGGGTAAGGCTTACCCAAAGCCAGTTCGCGCCCATTCAAATTGGCAAACGTATTTGGGTGGTACCCTCTTGGCATGATGCTCCCACTGATCCAAATGCAATCTGCTTGGCGGTTGATCCAGGCTTAGCTTTTGGTACGGGCAGCCACCCCACTACGCATTTATGTTTATTGTGGCTCGAAGAGCATCACAAACTTGGGCAACTCAGTCTTTTAGATTACGGATGTGGCTCAGGTATTTTAGCCATTGCAGCTGCAAAGCTTGGGTGCAATCCAGTAGTAGGTACCGATATTGATCCTCAAGCAATACTTGCAGCCCGTAGTAATGCCCAAATTAATAACACTGTCATTCAGTTTGTTCTACCAAATGATGATGCTCCAGAGCTTGCAGCAGAAACAAAATACGACATTGTGATGGCCAATATTTTGGCTAATCCCCTGCAAGTGCTCGCCCCGGCATTGGTAAACAAAATACGCCCCGGTGGTCAAATTGTTTTATCGGGAGTGCTTGCTCGCCAAGCTGATGAGGTCATTGCCACCTATAGTCAATGGCTAAGACTCTCAATCTGGAAAGAAAGTGATGGTTGGGTTTGCTTACAAGGTGTTCTACCCAAAGACAAACAGAAGATCACAAATACTCTTTTTGTTGCACCTGCGCAAAAAAAAGGAATGAATTTCGCTTTACTAGCCTGCTTTTTTGTTCTCCTTCTTGTATTTAGTGAACATCTTTCTAGAAATTCTTTGCTTCCAGCATTAGCACCACAGGTGGATGGCACCAATTCTTTTTCAGTGACGGCATTTTCTATTTTGAAAGTTGTAGATGAAAAAATATGTGGCGTACTAGGATGCGTAAATCGCCCTGTAAGCGATTTTGCTGCATGGAAAATAACTTCAGCCACACTATCGCCTGAAAACGCGCGAGAGGGCCTTAAAAGTGGCGCAAATCAATCAATACTGCAAGTTGAAATACAAAATCGTCTTGCACTCGCTGTTTTACCCCCAAATTTAGAAATTTCGCTCACGGATGCAGAGGAATCTGAGATCAAACTAATTCGCTTCACTCCAAAAGAATGGTTACCCATTGCCTGGCAAGAATCTCACCTTGATTTTTTGCGCACTGGTATTGCCTCAGGAGAGCTAATCCAAGCCGAATTACCAATCCAATTACCGCAGAATGCCGCTGGCTATCGAGTGAGGGTTGTTTACCCCTAAAAGATCCTCAATTGTGCTTTTTCTTTATTCTTAACTCTGATTCATATTCATCTCTTACAGAAAGTAATTTATGGCTAGCTTGATCTGTGGCTCTGTTGCCTACGACACCATCATGAACTTTGAAGGCAAATTTGCTGATCAAATCCTGCCTGAGCAGATTCATATTCTGAATGTAGCCTTCTTGGTGCCAACGATGCGCCGAGAATTTGGTGGTTGTGCGGGCAATATTGCCTATAACCTGAGTCTTTTGGGTGGAGACCCGATCATCATGGCAACTGTTGGTGGCGATGCAAAGCCCTACTTAGATCGACTCAAGCAATTGAAAATTGATATTAGCCACATTCGCCAAATTGATCAGGCGTTCACTGCGCAAGCAATGATTACGACCGATCGGTCCAATAATCAAATCACCGCCTTTCATCCAGGAGCTATGGATGAATCCCATCTCAACCAGGTTTCTGCAGTAGTTACCGAGCGGAGTAAAAATGCCAAAGGCACTGCTAAATTTGGAATCGTTGCGCCAGATGGTCGTCAAGGGATGTGGGAACACTGCCATCAATTAGCAGAAGCCAATATCCCGTTTATCTTTGATCCAGGCCAAGGCTTACCGATGTTTAATGGTCCAGAGCTGCTTGAGTTAGTCGAGATTGCAAGCTATCTGGCTGTGAATGACTATGAAGGTGAAATGCTTGCGCAAAGAACTGGGTTGAGCTTGGCAAAAGTCGCTGAACGAGTGAAGGCTTTGATTGTGACTAAAGGGGCTGAAGGTGCCGATATCTATTCTGCTGGTAAATGTATTTCTATTCCACCCGTACCAGCGGTAAAAGTTACTGATCCAACTGGATGCGGCGATGCTTTTCGTGGTGGCTTACTTTTTGGACTAGAAAACAGTATGGACTGGGAAACTACGGGGCGCCTAGCCAGTCTGATGGGCTCAATCAAAATTAGTCATCAAGGACCACAAAACCACCAATTCTCCAAAGATCAGATTGCTGAGCAGTTCAAATCTGCTTTCGGCTTTAGCCTATAAGGAAAGTTAAACCATCCCAAGCTAGGCTAGTTAGGCAATAAAAAAGGGGTCTCATAGAGACCCCTTTGAACTTCTTACCACCCGTCTAAAGTTAAAACTTAAGGACGAGTTCCAGTTGGGAAGGGCCAAGCAGCGGCAGTTGTTACTGATGCAGCTTTCTTAGCCGCGGGCTTTTTTACAGCAGGGCCCGCTTTCTTCGCAGCAGGTTTACTTACTTTTTTTTAGCTACACGCTTCTTTTTAGCAGCTGGACGCTTTTTAGCGGCTGGCTTCTTTTTTGCAGCTTTTTTAGCGGCTGGCTTCTTTTTAGCAGCTGGACGCTTTTTAGCGGCTGGCTTCTTTTTTGCAGCTGGACGCTTCTTAGCAGCAGGCTTCTTCTTAGCGGCTGGACGCTTCTTAGCAGCTACTTTTTTAGCAGCTGGTTTCTTTGCAGCAGGTTTTTTCTTTGTTGCCATGTGTGTTACTCCTTCACGTGAGGATTAGTACGAACTAACGATTAAGAAGACCCGACCATTCATTTCCGCCTGGTTTTGCAACCAATTGGGCCTGACGAGCGAGCCATTCATCGGCGCGCGGCTTGATGCTAAGTGCTGCACGCTAATGAATCCTGGAAAAAAAGCCGTGGCCCCGAAGGACAACGGCTTTTTAAATGTGCTGGAAAAAATAGAGAGAATAGCCCAAACACCCTTGAGCAAGGGTTTTCGGATTTGAGTCTGATTTTGCTGACTTCTTAAACTATCCAACCGTCTAATCTCCTATTTAGCCGACTATGCGCTTGATACTTACCTTACTACTCCCAACTAAGCGCACCACCGGTTTGATACTCAATAACGCGTGTCTCAAAAAAGTTTCGTTCTTTCTTCAGATCAATCATTTCTGACATCCATGGAAATGGATTCTCTTCATTTGGGAACATTGCGTCAAGTCCTATTTGCAAACATCTGCGATTACAGATGTATCTTAGGTACCCTTTGAACATCGGAGCGTTCAATCCAAGTACTCCTCGAGGCATAGTATCTTCGGCATAACGGTACTCTAATTCGACTGCTTTTTCGAAGATGGATTTAATCTCGTCTTTGAACGCGGAAGTCCATAACTGCGGGTTCTCCAGCTTGATTTGATTAATTAAATCGATGCCAAAATTACAGTGCATTGACTCGTCGCGAAGGATGTATTGATACTGCTCAGCAGCACCCGTCATTTTGTTTTGGCGACCCATTGCAAGTATTTGCGTAAAACCAACATAAAAGAACAAACCTTCCATTACGCAAGCAAAAACAATCAGCGAACGAAGTAATTTTTGGTCAGTTTCTAATGTGCCAGTCTTGAAATTTGGGTCAGTTAATACGTCAATATAAGGAATTAAGAACTGGTCTTTAGCGCGAATTGACTCAATTTCGTTATACGCATTGAAGATTTCGCTCTGATCAAGACCCAAAGATTCAACAATATATTGATATGCATGGGTATGAATTGCCTCTTCAAAAGCCTGGCGCAATAAGTATTGGCGGCATTCTGGAGCGGTAATGTGGCGATAGGTACCCAAAACAATATTATTTGCAGCCAAAGAATCTGCGGTAGTAAAGAAACCTAGGTTGCGCTTAATAATGCGACGTTCATCTTCAGTTAGACCATTTGGATCTTTCCAAAGCGCGATATCGCGGTTCATATTGATTTCTTGTGGCATCCAATGGTTTGCGCAACCAGCCAAGTACTTCTCCCAAGCCCACTTATATTTAAATGGAACCAGCTGATTTACGTCAGTCTTAGCATTAATCACGCGCTTATCAGCAGCATTCACACGCAAAGCTGCGCCACCAGATAATTTGGCGGCTTCTACTGGTGCAGATGCGGCAGTTTGTGGCGCCATTGCCACTTGATCTGGCTGTGGGCGTTGCGGCTCAGCTGCAATCGGCTGCGGTGCAAGGCTAACTTTCGCTAGCGCTGGAGCAACTTCCTCTTCCCAATTCAACATAACTTTCTCCTCAATTCTTCTATTTCTGACCAATCGCCAAATTGCTTATTGGCATGCTTCACATTCATCAAAGCCGGCGTCCCCGGGGCGCATTGTGCACGCTGGGCCATCTGCTTCTGCAGCACTTGCAGCTGCTGCATCTGTACCGTTTACCCCACCGCCACTCGATACGGAGTTCAATTGACCGCTAGCAACGGTTGATTTCTCAACGTGAGTTGCAGCCATAGTACGGAGGTAATAGGTAGTTTTCAAGCCACGCAACCAAGCCAACTTGTAGGTGTCATCCAATTTTTTGCCAGATGCGCCACCCATGTAGATATTTAATGACTGAGCTTGGTCAATCCACTTCTGACGACGAGAAGCTGCTTCAACCAGCCAGCTTGGCTCGACTTCAAAAGCAGTTGCATATAAATCACGCAAGTCTTGTGGAATACGATCGATCTTAGACAAAGTGCCGTCAAAATACTTTAAATCGGCAATCATGACTTCATCCCAGAGGCCGCGGTCCTTCAAATCACGAACCAAATACTCATTCACGACTGTGAACTCACCTGAAAGATTAGATTTCACGAATAAGTTCTGGAAAGTAGGCTCGATACAAGCAGAAACACCAATGATGTTAGAAATCGTTGCTGTTGGCGCAATCGCTACGCAATTCGAGTTACGCATGCCATGCTGCTTGATACGAGCACGCAAATCGCTCCAATCCATAGTAGAGGAGTTATCGACCTCTAAATAACCGCCACGTTCTTGAGCTAACAGCGCCACTGAGTCTTGTGGGAGGATGCCGCGATCCCATAAAGAGCCCTTATAAGTACTGTATACGCCACGCTCTTCAGCCAATTCGCATGAAGCCTGATAGGCGTAGTAACAAACCGCTTCCATGGAAGAATCCGCAAACTTCACAGCCTCATCGCTAGCGTAGGGAATACGCTGCATGTGTAAACAATCCTGGAAACCCATGATGCCCATACCGACTGGGCGGTGCTTCAGGTTGGAATTACGCGCTTTAGCAACTGCGTAGTAATTGATATCGATGACGTTATCGAGCATACGCATCGCAGTACGCACAGTCTTTTGGAGCTTGTCGTGATCTAAAATCATCTTGCCGTTAGCGTCGGTGGTCATATGCGCTGTCAAGTTCACAGAACCCAAGTTACATACCGCAATCTCGGTCTCATTTGTGTTCAGAGTGATCTCTGTACACAAGTTAGAGGAGTGAACTACACCAACGTGCTGCTGAGGGCTACGAATATTGCAAGGATCTTTGAAAGTGATCCATGGATGGCCTGTTTCAAACAGCATACCAAGCATCTTGCGCCACAACTGCTGCGCAGGAATTCTGCGGAATGGCTTTAATTCACCACGATCCGCTTTTTGCTCATAGGCAACATAAGCTTCTTCGAAGGCTTTACCAAACTTATCATGTAAGTCAGGGGTATTGGATGGTGAGAACAAAGTCCAATCGCCATTTTCCATAACGCGCTTCATGAATAAGTCAGGAATCCAGTTCGAAGTATTCATGTCATGCGTACGACGACGATCATCGCCAGTGTTCTTGCGCAACTCTAAGAACTCTTCAATGTCTAAGTGCCATGTTTCCAAGTAGGCGCAAACTGCACCTTTACGCTTACCACCTTGGTTCACAGCAACTGCAGTGTCATTCACCACTTTTAAGAACGGCACAACACCTTGTGATTTACCGTTAGTACCTTTGATGTGACTACCTAAGGCGCGCACATTAGTCCAGTCATTGCCTAAACCACCAGCAAACTTAGACAACAAAGCATTTTCTTTTAAAGCTTCGTAGATCCCATCAAGGTCATCATCTACTGTAGTCAAGTAGCAGCTAGAAAGCTGTGGACGGGTTGTTGCTGAATTAAATAGAGTTGGCGTGCTGGACATGAAATCAAATGTAGAGAGAATTTCATAGAACTCAATTGCACGAGCTTCGCGATCCATCTCATTCAGAGACAAGCCCATTGCTACACGCATAAAGAAAGCTTGTGGCATTTCAATGCGACGCTCTTCAATGTGCAAGAAATAGCGATCATACAAAGTTTGCAAACCAAGGTAGTTGAACTGCAAATCACGACTTGCATTCAGGGAGGCAGATAAACGTGGCAGATCAAACTCACGCATACGCGGATCTAACAACTCTGCAGAAATGCCTTCGTCGATGTATTTAGCAAAGTAAGTGCCATACTCAGCCTGTGTATCACCTTGTAATACTTCTTTACCAAAAATCTCTTTACGAATAACGTGCATCAAGATGCGCGCTGTCACCTGGCTGTATGCAGGATCTTTCTCAATCAAAGTGCGCGAAGCCAAGATCGCAGAGTCATACACTTGCGCCATTGGTACGCCATCGTACAAGTTCTTAATTGTTTCGGTGATGATTGGACTCGCATCAATTTGATTACCTAAACCTTCGCAAGCTGCTTCAATCACAGTGCGCAAAGCAGCCATATCGAGCCACTTCTCTTCACCATCATCGGTAACCTTGATGCCATACTCACCAGCTTCTTTAGCCACTTGAGCATCTTGAGAAGCATCTTGTTGAGCCGCGCGCTCTTGATTACGCTTTTCACGATAGAGAACGTAAGCACGAGCAACATTGTGTTCACCACTACGCATCAAAGCCAATTCGACTTGGTCTTGGATATCTTCAATATGAAAAGTACCGCCATTCGGACGGCTGCGCAATAAGGCGCGTACTACAGCGTGTGTGAGCTGCTCAACTTGTTCACGCACACGTGCAGATGCTGCGCCTTGGCCGCCATTAACCGCTAAAAATGCTTTGGTTACTGCAATCGCAATTTTGGATGGCTCAAATGCAACAACAGAACCATTGCGGCGAATGATTTTGTAATCGGATAACTGGGTTGCCTCACCGCCGCCAACACCACCAGCTACGAAGCCAGCAGAAGGAGTTTGGTTAATCACTCCTGCAGGACTCATTCCTGGATTATTGGCTCCAGTTGGCTGGCCTGCTGACTGAGGGTTGGCGTATGTCATGTTTCTCCTGCTTATATATAGTTATTTGGACAAAATATCGTTAAAAAACAATGGGGCATTGCTGCAATAAAACACTACATCTAGTGTTTTAAAACGCACTGGCTACTAAGTATAGGGAAATATTTAATCTTTGGTAAGTTTTTTCTGACGAATACTGATAAGTATTTTTACGAAGCTTTGCTCTAATTTCGGAGTCATTTTGCTGCCGATTTTTTAGCCCTTTTTAGTTAAAGGCTAAAAAAGTGAGCGTATGCTCACATACAAAGATTTGGCCTACCGAGAAACCAATCCGAAAGGTATTTTTTCTTGCGAAATACCTGTCTCTTTTTGGAACTTTTCCCAATCAAAGTATTTTCCAGGATCCGTTTTTCGCTCTGGAGCGATATCGCTATGCCCTGCAAACTGCAAGTTGGGATAAGCAATCTCTAATTTCTGAACGAGCTTTGTTAAAGATTGGTATTGAATACCCTCAAATGGTGTGTCACCATCACCCTCCAATTCAATACCAATCGAAAAATCATTACATCTATCTCTACCCATAAAATTCGATGCACCAGCATGCCACGCCCTATCTCGAGTCGAAACAAATTGGATTAATTCTCCTGTGCGCGTAATCAAAAAATGGCTAGAAACTTTTTGGTTTGCGATCTGAGCAAAATAGGAATGTACATTTGGATCTAACGTATTTTGGAAAAAACTCACAATGTGCTGACTCGTTGTCTGACTTTTAAATTCACCGGGCGGCAAGCTAATGTGATGAATCACGACTAAGTTGGGCTTTACTTCATCTGGCCTTGCATCTTTGTTTGGAGAAATACGCCAGGCTGCGGTGCCAATCCAGCCTTGCTCGTCCAATAAACTTAAATGCTCTTTTGAACAATAAAACCGACCATCATTGATGATGGCATCCGGCTGAGGTAGATGTACTTTGCAATATTGACACTGCACCATTGCTCCCGACTCGGCTAGCTTCTGATCCTGATTGGGGCTGGGATTGCTTGATTTCTGCCGATCAAATTTCGCCTGCTTTTTTCCCTTAAGCCAAAAATAAAAAAGGGCCGCTCCGACAAATAGTAAAAACCATTTAAGCAAGGATCATGCTCTCTGAAGAACTACTTCCAATACAAACCGACTGCCAACATAAGCAAGTAGTAAAACAACATAGGCACTCAATACCCAACGTATTGCCGCCCAACCTCGCAAACCAACCCACCAACGAGCGATGAGTAAACCAGCAAACAAGATCCAGGAGACGAGTGCAAAAATAGTTTTATGGTCAAACACAAAAGGCTTACCAAATAAAACCTGTGAAAAGAAAAGACCAGAGAAAATGGTCATCGTTAAGAGTCCAAAACCAACATACAGCAAATTGAATAGCAGGCTCTCCATCATCATCAGAGGTGGCAAATCTTCTAACCAATGCGCGAGACGACTATTGGGAACGATAGCCAGTTGACGATGCAGAGCGCGATCATAAACACTCATTAACATTGCCTGCATAGCCGCTAAACTTAATAAGCCCACAGAAATAGTTGCCACAATAAAGTGCGTCTTGAACCAGGGATCCGAAACAGCCACAGGTGAAATCAATACCCCTGGGAAAAAAATTGGGAGCAAAGAACACGCTAAAGCAAACAATATTGACATCCAAAGCATGCTGGCAATTGGTAAAAACCAAGATTGGAACCAATAAAATGCTAAGCCTACCCAGGCAATTAAGGATAAGTCCTGAGCAAAGCCAAAGACGAAACCTGCGGGTGTAAAGACAGAATCATGTAATTCGATTCCGTGGAGTATCAAAATCACGAAAATGCATGCCTGCATCAGCCCAGCAGGGACGGCAGATCCCTTGCCAGCCCTAGTCCTCTGGCTCAAAAAGAGCAGTAAAAGTAAATAGAGGATCGGGGGAAGCCAGCCGAAACTTGAGTAACCTAAAATATCCATATGGAAAGTCTAATCGATAAATGCTAGAGAATCTCACCGACCGCCTATCGCGCGTTGTTAAAACAATGCGGGGCCAAGCCCGCCTCACTGAAGCCAATACCGCTGAAATGCTGCGGGAGATCCGCCTAGCCTTATTGGAGGCTGACGTAGCACTGCCAGTAGTGAAATCCTTGCTCGAGCAAATTAAATTTAAAGCCCTTGGTGAGGAAGTGGTTGGCAGCCTGAGCCCAGGACAAGCTCTGGTTGGCGTAGTCCAGCGTGAGCTGGTTCAAGTCATGATGGGTGATACCAATCAAAGCGGTGAACTCAACTTAGCAACCCAGCCTCCGGCAGTGATTTTGATGGCAGGCTTACAGGGTGCTGGTAAAACTACCTCCGTTGGTAAATTAGCCAAATGGCTTCAAGAGAAAAAGAAAAAGAAGGTTCTGACTGTTTCTTGTGACATCTATCGCCCTGCTGCTATTGAACAACTTGAAACTGTTACCAAGCAGGTTGGTGCAGAATTTTTCCCAAGTAACGTTAATCAAAAACCAAATGACATTGCACTTGCCGCCCTGGATTGGGCGCGCCGTCATTATTTTGATGTTGTATTGGTTGATACTGCTGGTCGCTTAGGCATTGACGAAGTACTCATGCAAGAAATTAAAACTTTGCATGCGAGCCTAAACCCCATTGAAACACTGTTTGTAGTTGATGCCATGCTAGGCCAAGATGCCGTCAATACTGCTAAAGCCTTTCATGAAGCGCTTCCGCTAACGGGTGTCATTCTCACCAAGCTCGATGGTGACTCCCGCGGTGGTGCCGCTCTTTCTGTGCGCCAAGTGACTGGTGTGCCGCTCAAATTTATTGGTGTGGCTGAAAAAATGGATGGGCTTGAAGCCTTTGATGCGCAGCGTATGGCTAATCGTATTTTGGGCATGGGCGATATTCTGGCTCTTGTTGAACAAGCCCAACAACACGTTGATGTTGCTCAGGCTGAGAAATTAGCAACGAAGATTTCTAAGGGCGGCTTTGATCTTGGAGACTTTCGTGATCAACTGATGCAAATGCAAAAGATGGGTGGCATGGCGAGCTTGATGGATAAGTTACCAAGCCAAGTTACTCAAGCCGCCTCTAAAACAAACCTCAGCAATGCAGATAAACAAACCACACGCATGCGAGGAATTATCGATAGCATGACACCACGTGAACGAAGCAAACCTGAATTACTCAAGGCTAGTCGCAAACGACGTATTGCCGCAGGTGCGGGCGTAGAGGTCCAAGAAGTCAATCGTCTGCTTGCCCAGTTTGAGCAAATGCAAACCATGATGAAGCAATTCAAGGGTGGAAAGATGGCGCGCACGATGGCAGGCATGGCCGCAAAAGGAGCCGCGAGGGGTATTGGCGGGCTCTTTAAGAAATAATTAAGAAACGAGTTTCTTGGCTGCTTGAACAGCAGCAATCACTTTTGCTTTGATATCGGCTAGTGGAATATTTTGGGACTGGGCATCAGTTCGCCCTTTAAATTCCACTTCAGCATTGGCTAAACTGCGATCGCCAATCACCACGCGGAATGGTGCGCCAATCAGCTCCCAATCAGCAAACATTGCGCCTGGACGCTCATTGCGATCATCCAAAATCACATCGATACCAGCAGCGAGTAATTCATCATGTAATTGATCACAAGCTACCTTAACAGCCTCTGACTTGTCGTAAGCCATCGGGCAAATTACCACCTCAAATGGCGCCATGGAAATTGGCCAAATAATGCCGCGCTCATCATGACCCTGTTCGATAGCTGCGCCCAACAAACGCGTGACACCAATACCGTAACAACCCATCACCATTGGCTGTGCCTTGCCTTGTTGATCAAGGTAGGTGCAACCCATTGCTTCAGAATAGCGGGTACCCAATTGAAATACGTGACCCACTTCAATACCACGGCAAATATCTAATACGCCTTTACCGTCGGGAGATGGATCACCAATCACGGCATTGCGAATATCGAGTACCAAAGGCTCAGGCAAATCACGGCCCCAGTTCACTCCTGTCAAATGGTGACCAGCATCATTGGCGCCACAAACAAAATTAGACATATTAGCCACAGTACGATCAGCCACCACAGTCACATCAGCGCTTACGCCAACTGGGCCTAAATACCCTGCAGGTGCATTACATGCTTGCTTAATCTCAGCCTCATTAGCAAAGCGCGACTGACCCATACCAGGAACCTTACTTGCTTTCACTTCATTAAGCTCATGGTCGCCGCGCACTAATAACATGAAGAGTTTGGCAGGTCCTTTTTCTTGATCGACTGCAAAGAGTAGGGACTTCACAGTCTGCTCAAGGGGAATATTTAGAAACTTCGCAACATCCGCACAGTTTGTTTTATCGGGCGTTGGTGCCTTGGCCATAGATGCGCCTGCTGCAGCTCTTGCTGCTAACAATGCGAGTGATTCAGCAGCCTCAAGATTGGCTGCGTAATCTGAGCTTGGGCAATACACAATGGCATCTTCACCGGTATCCGCAATCACATGAAACTCTTGACTACCCGATCCGCCAATTGCGCCGTTATCAGCTGTGACTGCACGAAATTTCAGTCCCATACGATTAAAGATACGTGTGTAAGCATCAAACATGACTTGATAAGACTTCTTTAACCCTTCAATATCGCGATCGAATGAGTAAGCATCTTTCATGCTGAATTCACGACCACGCATGATGCCAAAACGGGGGCGACGCTCATCACGGAACTTGGTTTGAATTTGATAGAAATTGATGGGTAGCTGTTTATAGCTTTTAATTTCATTACGAGCTAAATCAGTAATGACTTCTTCAGAAGTCGGCTGAATTAAAAAATCTCTATCGTGGCGATCTTTGATACGCAGTAATTCAGGACCCATTTTTTCCCAACGACCAGTCTCTTGCCATAATTCAGCAGGTTGGATCATTGGCATGAGCAATTCAATCGCACCAGCCTGATTCATTTCTTCGCGAATGATATTTTCGACCTTGCGGATCACTTTCAAACCCAGCGGCAAATAGTTATAAATGCCCGCACTCAGCTTGCGAATTAAACCTGCCCGCACCATCAATTTGTGCGAAACCACCTCTGCGTCAGAGGGAGCTTCTTTTAGCGTGGCGAGAAATGATTGTGATGCTTTCATGTATGGATATAATCAAATCACTGATTTTAAAGGATTTGAGGCACGATCATGCTTGACCGTGAAGGGTATCGCCCCAATGTCGGCATTGTCCTCCTTAATGGCCGTAACGAGGTTTTCTGGGGAAAACGCGTTGGGCAGCATTCGTGGCAGTTCCCACAGGGTGGGATTCAGCATGGTGAAAGCCCTGAGCAGGCCATGTACCGCGAATTGCATGAGGAAGTTGGCTTGCTGCCGGAACATGTCCAAATTGTTGGACGGACTAGGGATTGGCTTCGTTATGACGTCCCTGAGGAGTACTTGCGCCGTCAACACGCCACTCGCGTCCACCGGACCGCGTATCGTGGTCAAAAACAAATTTGGTTTCTCTTACGCCTAGTAGGCTTAGATAGCGATATTCAACTCCGCGCCTCGGATCATCCGGAATTTGATGCCTGGCGTTGGGTCCCTTTTTGGATTCAATTAGATGGAGTGATTGATTTCAAGCGTGAAGTTTATGAGCTTGCCCTTTCAGAGCTCGCTCGCTACCTTTCTAGGGGATTGCGAATGCAACAACTTGCTTGGGGAACCCCGCTCGATCTGATTCAGTCTTTTTATGCGGGCAATGACGATCAAAATGAACCATCTACTAAATCGGATAAAGAAAAATGAGCGCTACCTTACACAAAATAAGCGCCTATGCGTTTAGCATTTCAATCGGGGTGGGGTTAATTTCCTGTACGGGTGACCCGTTGCAGAGTGGACTAGATCCTTTTGCCCCTTCGGTATTTAAAGAAGGTACAACCAAAATGCCCTTAAATCCACCCAATCAATCTACCCTTCTGCCCTTCTACGTTACTCAAAATACAGTTTTCAAATTTGCAGTAGACACAAACTCAATCTTAATCGGGCAAGACGGGGTGACGCGTTACATCATAGTAATCACTAACCCAAATGGAGGGAAACAGGCTCAATACGAAGGCATTCGTTGCGACTCATTTCAGTGGCGCCTTTATGGAAACCTCGAAAATAATACTTGGAGAGAAAATCCTCTATCTACTTGGAGAGAAATTCAAACTCAGGTTCCCAATCGCTATCAAGCAGCTTTAGCCCAAGGAGCTTTGTGCACCTTAAATAGTCAGGAAAAAAGTCTCAATACTATTTTAAAATCCTTAGACCCCAATACCTTTATTGGCGGAACTCGACCCACCAACTCATTTGGAATAATGGGTAACTAGTTCTTGTTAGCTGGGGATAGATATGTGCCAATTTTCTCACCCGCCAAGAGGCGAGTAAGCACATTAGGTTCGCGCCCAGACGCAATAATAGTAGACGCTCCTGTTTGAACCGCAATTTTTGCAGCTAGCACCTTAGTTAACATGCCGCCTTTACTGAACTCACTAGCTGCACCTCCAGCCATCTTCTCCAGAGCAGGGTCACCGGCAATAGCATTGCTTAATAAGCTTGCATCAGCATGATGACGAGGATCAGCAGTATATAAACCGCCTTGATCAGTCAAAATCACAAGCAGATCTGCCAGGATTAAGTTACTTACCAAGGCTGCAAGACTATCGTTGTCGCCAAACTTGATTTCGTCAGTGACCACTGTGTCATTCTCATTAATGATTGGAACAACGCCGAGCTTTAACAAAGTCTCTAGCGTTGCTTTAGCGTTCGCATTACGCTCTGCATTTGCTAAATCAGCATTGGTTAGTAAGATCTGTGCGCTACGTAAATCAAAGCGTGCAAAACAACTCTCATAAACCTGTACTAAGCCCATTTGACCAATTGCAGCCGCTGCCTGAAGTTGATGAATTTCTTGTGGGCGCTTAGTCCATCCCAAACGCTGCATACCTTCGGCAATTGCTCCTGAGCTCACCATTAATACCTCATGGCCAGACTTTAATAAAGCTGCCATTTGCTCGGCCCACATCCCAATCGCAGCATGGTCTAGGCCTTGACCGTTATTGGTGACAAGACTAGAGCCTACTTTCACAACGATACGTTTAGGGTGTTTGGTATTCATAAAAGTGAGTAATCTGTAGGGGTACTTTAATCGAGTTTTTTATCTTCAAGTTGATCTTTATAGCGAGGATCTTGAGCGCGCTCATCCTGCTCATCACGATTACGACGTACTGAATCCAAGTAATCCTGTAGTGCGTAGCAAAGCTTATCGCAACCAAGACCAGTTAAAGCGGAGATCTCAAACGTTGGACCTTTCCACTTAAACTTTTTCACAAAGTCTGTAACTACTTTTTGACGATCCTCTTCAGGAATCATATCCACTTTGTTTAAAACCAACCAACGTGGTTTTTCAACTAAGGCTTCATCGTACTTACGCAGCTCATTCACAATTGCATTGGCATCAGCTACAGGATCAATGTTTTCATCAAAAGGTGCAATATCTACCAAGTGCAAGAGCACGCCTGTCCGCTGGAGATGGCGCAAGAAGCGATGGCCCAAGCCAGCACCCTCGGCGGCACCCTCAATCAAACCAGGAATATCGGCAATCACGAAACTGCGCTCACTTCCCACACGAACTACACCTAAATTAGGATGCAAAGTAGTGAATGGGTAATCAGCAATCTTTGGCCGTGCATTAGAAACTGCAGTGATCAAAGTAGACTTACCAGCATTAGGCATCCCAAGCAAACCAACGTCAGCTAACACCTTTAATTCCAACTTCAACTTACGGCGCTCGCCTGGCTTGCCATTTGTTTTTTGACGTGGTGCTCTATTGGTACTACTCTTAAAGTGAATGTTCCCCCAACCACCTACGCCACCTTGCGCAAGACAGAGGCGTTCACCATGCGTTGTTAAGTCAGCAATAGGCTCACCTGTTTCGTAATCGGCAATGATCGTGCCAACTGGCATACGCAATTCAATATCATCACCTGCACGACCATAGCAATCAGCGCCACGGCCAGGCTCACCATTTTTTGCAGTATGTGTTTTAGCATAACGGTAATCAATCAAGGTATTGATGTTGCGATCGGCTATAGCCCATACGCTTCCGCCCTTACCGCCGTCGCCGCCGTCGGGTCCACCAAATTCAATGAACTTTTCACGGCGCATAGAGGCACTCCCGGCGCCACCCTGGCCGGCTATGACTTCAATACGCGCTTCGTCTATAAATTTCATGAATAAAAAAGGCCTCGCTTAGCGAGGCCTGTTCCTAAGAGTTAAATTCGGAATCAATCTGAATCAAACCAGTCTCAGTCAGGCGCCTTATGAACGAGGCAAAACTGAAACTTGGGCCTTCTTCAAAGCACCCTTAACGCCGAATTGCACTTGACCGTCAATTAAGGCGAACAAAGTGTGATCCTTGCCAATGCCAACGTTTACACCAGGATGAACCTTTGTGCCACGTTGGCGAATGATGATGCTGCCAGCATTAATTTGCTCGCCGCCAAATACCTTAACGCCTAGGCGTTTCGATTCTGAGTCGCGGCCATTTCGTGTTGAGCCGCCGCCTTTTTTCTGTGCCATATCTTTCTCCTACCCTAAATCAGGCTTTAATCGTGTTGATCAAAATTTCAGTGAAATTCTGACGATGGCCTTGGTGCTTTTGATAATGCTTGCGACGGCGCATCTTAAAGATTGTCACTTTATCGTGACGTCCTTGGGAGACGACAGTGGCTATCACAGCTGCACCATTAACCAATGGATCACCTAATTTCAGTGAAGCGCCTTCGCCAACGGCGAGGACCTGGTCAAGAGTGATTTCGCTGCCGATTTCCGCTGGTATCTGTTCTATTTTCAATTTTTCGCCTGCAGCAACTTTATACTGTTTGCCACCGGTTTTTATGACCGCGTACATGGTTTGAAACCTCAATTAATATCTACATTTAAGCTAATCCACCCTGGATGAGCTAAGCCCATTATTATATCTTGCATGATGAGCACTGTCAAAACCAATGACCTAAACCAAATCCTGGCCCCAATTGCCCTAGATTTCAAGGCATTAGATGGGGTAATACGCCAGCGATTGGCCTCAAAAGTCGCCTTAATTGACCAAATTTCTACCTATATTATCCAAGCTGGTGGAAAGCGGGTACGGCCAGCCCTATTAATGCTGGTAGCCAAGGCCCTCAGTAATGGCAAAGAAACTCCACACACCCTAGAAATGGCTGCAGTAGTGGAATTTATCCATACAGCCACCCTGCTTCATGATGATGTTGTTGATGAGTCAACCCTCCGAAGGGGTCGGGAAACCGCAAATGCTGCTTTTGGCAACGCAGCCAGCGTTCTAGTGGGTGATTTTCTCTACTCCAGAGCCTTCCAAATGATGATTAGCCCAAATGACCTGCGCGTTATGCAAATTCTGTCAGATGCCACCAATACGATTGCCGAAGGCGAAGTCCTGCAATTGCTCAATATGAATGATCCAGAAGTAGATGAAGCAAGCTACTTGCAGGTGATTCGCTACAAAACCGCCAAACTATTTGAAGCCTCAACCGAGCTGGGCGCAATGTTGGCTAACGCAACAGACGTGCAGCGCGAACAGGCTGCAGCGTTTGGTCGCCACATTGGCACCGCATTCCAACTGATGGATGATCTCTTAGATTACACAGCAAATGCTGCGCAGATGGGTAAGAATGCTGGTGATGATTTGCGTGAAGGCAAACCAACATTGCCTCTGATTTACTTGCTAGAAAACGGCAGCAATGAAGAGCGTCTTTTAGTGCGGGCAGCTATTCAACAAAATCAAGATTTGCCAGATGATGTATTTACACAAATTTTGAATGCCGTACAAACTTCTGGTGCTTTAGATTACACCCAAGCGGCGGCCAAACGTGAAGCAAACTTGGCTTTGGCATGCATTGTAGATTTCCCAACTAACGAGGCAACATCAGCACTACAGGCTCTGTGTGAATACTCGCTCGTTCGCCAAACTTAAAAGAAATTAATTCCCCACACTTTTTATTCTTAAATCGCGTGCGCTGATTCGCACCTGCTCTGCCTCTTCTCTTAAGCGTGAAATTTCTTGCGCAGATAATCTTTCCAGACTTGAATAATCTAATTTCCAGGAGGGATCAGCAGACCAGATCAGGGGTGACTGCACAGTTGTGCGCGGTGTAGAGGCCGATTCTAAAAGGCGTAGAGCTAACTCAAAGTTCAGCGTCTGAGAGTCAGGGTCATTGGGCTTTGCAGCAGCATTTCCCAGAGGGAAATCGCTAAATAAAAATCTTGGTACCCCGCAATACTCAACAATATCTTTTGCAGCGCCCATCACAATGGTAGAAATACCGTTTGCCTCTAGATAACGCGCTAATAAACTTTGACTCTGATGACATATTGGGCAATTCGGAATTAAAACTGCAATATCAACCTTATCAGCACGCAGCATTTCTAAAATCAAAGGCGCATCTATTTCTAGAGTATGACGTTGGCTACGATTGGTAGGTAAACCATAAAAATTCGGTGAGAGCGCCTTTACTCTCCCGGACTGCACCGCTTGTTTAGCTGCCGCTAATGGAAACCAGCAATTGCTGTCTTCCATATTCGTATTTTTACGATCAATACCGACATGAGCAATTCTTAAATCGATATCAGCATCCACAGGCTTTTGATAGGGCTGGTAAAACTTTGCAATGGCGTTATAAGCCGCACCTGGGCCCTGAAGACCTTTATTGGGGTCATAAGGAACAGCGGTCGTAATGAGGCCCAACACAGATTGATTCAGTGGTTTTTGCAGTGCTGTAAATGGCACTTCAATGTAGTGTGCCCAGATATAAGGGTTCTCATAGCCTAAGCCCAGGTAATAGCTACGGGTACGCTCAATATAGCGAATAGGCTGATCCAATTCTGGTGCAAAAGTGAGCTCAGAAGCTTTAGACATCCGTTGATCCCTGTAATATATTGCCTATCAAATATTAACTTCACAGGAACCTATTATGGCTCAATGGCTTAGATTTCAATATCAAGAAAAAAGTGGTTTGGGACAGCTACAAGGCGAGCAAATCGCAGTTTATTTGGGCGACTTGTTTAAAGATCCAAAACCTACGGGCGAAACACTCAAATTAGCTGATGTCACGCTTGACATCCCCTGCATCCCATCAAAAATGGTTGCCATGGTAGATAACTTCCATGCGCTAGTTACTAAACTGGAGCATGCAGTACCTGCCGAACCTTTGTACTTCCTTAAAGGAAATAACTCCTTTTTAGCTGCCAATCAAATTATTCGTACACCTAAGTCCTACTCTGGCAAAGTGGTTTATGAGGGCGAACTAGGAATTGTTATTGGCAAGCGCATCCATGAAGCTGACGAAGCTGAAGCTGCAAAAGCGATTTTTGGTTACACCTGCATTAATGATGTGACTGCTATTGAAATTCTCAATCGCGATCCAGGCTATGCTCAATGGACACGCTCCAAGAGCTTTAATACCTTTGGTGTCTTTGGCCCCTACATTACTACCGGTGTAGATCCAAGCAAGTTAGTTATTAAGACTATTCTCAATGATCAAGAGCGTCAAAACTACCCAATTGCAGATATGATTTTCCCGCCCGCAAAATTGGTCAGCTTCATTTCACAAGATGTTCCATTGGAAGCGGGCGACATCATCGCTTGTGGCACCTCAGTGGGGGTTGGTTCCATGAAACCTGGTAGCAATGTCAGCATCATCATTGATGGCGTTGGTCGCCTCGATAATCGCTTCGAATAATACCGAGATCCTTGAAACAAAAAGCCTTGCTATGTTGAGTAGCAAGGCTTTTTTAATAATGAAAATTGACTACGTATTTTTTCGTTATTTAATAACCTGAAACAGATGGCAAGGCTAAGCTACCTTTAGAGGCTTGTACGTTTTCATCTAAGTACTTTGTCAAAGCAAAGACAGCATTCAAACAAGGTGTTGGTGTTTTCGTAATCTTACCCAACTCAATCGCGGAGCCCAATAGCGCATCGATCTCTAAGCTACGGCCGGCTTCTAAGTCTTGCAACATCGAAGTCTTGTGCTTGCCCACTTTTTCAGCGCCTGCAATACGACGCTCAATATCAACCCGGAAAGTAACGCCCAACTTTTCTGCAACAGTTTGCGCTTCTGCCATCATGTTGCGCGCCAATTCTTTGGTCAATGGGTATTGGCAAATTCCCTCCAAAGTTCCATGTGTTAAAGCACTGATTGGATTGAAGGTCATATTGCCCCACAGCTTTAGCCAAATCTCCGAACGAATATCATCCAAAATAGGAGACTTAAACCCAGCTGCACCCATCATCTCGGAGATCTTCTGAATACGCTCTGTAGGCTTACCATCCAACTCACCCAATGGGAAACGATTTCCCTCTACGTGACGAATCACACCAGGAGCTTGAGTAAAGGTTGCAGGGTAAACAACGCAACCAATAATATTGTTTGGGTTAATCGCTTTCTTTGCAACACCACCTGCATCCACTGTCTCAACTGAATGATCTTGATACTCACCGCCGAGCTTTTGGAAATACCACCAAGGAATACCATTTTGCATCGGAATCAAAATAGTCTCTGGGCCCATGATGGCTGCTAAGTCATTGATAATCGGCTCAACTTGATGTGCCTTGACCGCTAACATCACTACGTCTGGGGCCTCAACGTCTGTAATTTTTTCAACTGCCTTAACTTCAGCCACCAATGGCTCTGGCTGGTCATCCATGATTAATGCCAGGCCACGCTCTTTAATTGCGGCTAAGGTTGCACCGCGCGCTACAACGGTTACCTCATTACCCGCTCGCGCTAACATGACAGCTAGGTAGCCGCCAATTGCGCCACCGCCGCCAATTACACAGATTTTCATAGGAACCTTATAAGAATAAATAAATTTTGTATTAGTTAAATATTAGATGAGAATATTTTGTGGCACAACACATTTGATTGCCTAATATTTAGGCAAAAGAGAGTCTAGACTGGCTTAAGTAGATCTTTAGGGACGTGGCTGCCTAAGACCATTCCCGCAATGCTAGCCAATAAGCCCGCTAACTGTGGCGGCAAAATAGCATTTGGCGCCAAAATTTCGCAACTGATCCAGACGGTCAGACCACAGACTACGGATAGCAAGCCGCCTAAAGAATTTGCGCGTGGCCAGTACACCCCAAATGCTAGAGGCACAAATGCTGCAACTAAGGTTACCTTATAAGCACTCTCAACCATCTTGAAAATTGATAGCTGAGAATTAATAGCAAAGAAAGTCACCACTACTGAAAAACACAAGACGGTGATGCGCATGATTTTTAGCAACTCTTGATCAGTTAAGTGCTTAAAAAATCCTCTCACAATATTTTCTGCAAATGTTACCGACGGGGCGAGCAATGTTGCACTAGCACAACTCTTAATTGCCGATAGCAAGGCTCCAAAGAACATCACCTGCGCAAGCAATGGCGCATGATTCAGAATCAATTTTGGCAGAATCATCTGTGGATCAGTATGCAAGTACTCCTTCACTAAGTCTGGGCTGATCAGTGTTGCCGAATACGCCAAATACATTGGTACAAAAGCAAAAATAAAGTAAAGGACACCACCTAAGATTGCCGCCTGCACAGCAATATTGACGTTCTTAGAAGAGGTGATGCGTTGAAAAACATCCTGCTGAGGAATTGAGCCAAGCATCATAGTGCATAAAGCAGCAACAAAGCCCAAGATCGAAGCCAGATTCATATCTGGCCAGAAGTTGCTAAATTGACCTGCAGCAGCTGCATGCTCAATGACGACAGTAATTCCACCGGTTTGCCCAGCCATCTCTCCGCCGATATACAGCATGCCAATCACGATAATGATCATTTGAATAAAGTCAGTAATGGCAACTGACCACATGCCCCCAAATAAGGTGTAGATCAATACACTTCCAGCCCCAATAATCATGCCACCTGTCTGAGAGATGCCGCCATCAGACACCACATTAAATACGAGGCCTAAAGCTTTAATTTGCGCAGCAACCCAACCTAAATAAGAGACCACAATACAAAGCGTCACCAATACTTCAACAGTACGCCCATACTTTTCACGAAAGAAATCACCAATGGTAAGCATGCGGCGGTTATAGAGATGGCGCGCAAAAAAGAGGCCAACTAAAATTAAACACATGGAAGAGCCAAAAGGATCGGAAACAACGCCACCCAAACCCTCTTTTAGAAAAGTAGCAGGTATACCTAAAACTGTTTCAGAACCAAACCAAGTAGCAAAAACAGTTGCTGTAACAATTGGCAGCGGAAGGCTATGACCAGCAGCAGCAAAGTCAGCAGTATTTTTAACCCGTAAGGCAGCCCATAATCCAATACCAATGGATATAAGCCAATAAATGATGACAAACCAAATGAGCACGCCCTATTTCCCCTTACATAATTTAGTGAAATTATATGGCCATGTCACTTTTGCTAGTAAGGGAATTTCTACTAATTTATGGCACGCTACTCTGACATAATCCAAGGGTGAATCTATCTCAAATGAGCCTTAGCGATAACCCGAGCACTGATCTGGCTTATCAAAAAGCTATTTTGAACTCAGTCTCACGCACCTTTGCTCTGACTATCCCGCTTTTACCCCCCATGATTGAAAAAGTGGTGGGTAATACGTATTTGCTTTGCCGGATTGTGGACACTATTGAAGATGCGGAAGATTTAAGTCCGGAGACTAAGCAAAATCTTTCTCAATTATTTTTAGACGCAGTCTTGGAGAGGGCACCCGTTGAGTCTTTTGTAGAACCCTGCCTGAAGGCGCTAGATCATTATGGTAATCAAGATGAGTTAGATCTGATTACTCACACCCCAACCGTTTTACGAATTTTGCATACTTGCTCTCAGGACGATCAAGCTGCAGTGAGTCGCTGCGTCTCCATCATGTCAGAAGGTATGTCTTATTTTCATGGCAAACAGACTCAGGCAGGTCTAAAAGACTTACGTGAGTTTGAGAAATATTGTTATGTTGTTGCAGGTGTAGTGGGAGAACTTCTCACTACTATTTTTAGTAACTACTCGTCTGCATTTGCAAAAAGTATCAAGGGTCATGATGAGCTTGCTCTAGCCTTTGGTCAAGCCTTACAAATGACCAATATCCTCAAAGATTCACCCGAAGATCACGCACGTGGCGTATCTTGGAAGCCAGCTGATATTAGCCAAAAAGAGCTTTTAAAGATTTCCTATCAAAAACTCCAAGATTCCCTTAGCTACATTCTTCTCATTCCAAAAGAAGAGCTCGGGATGCGGCGCTTTTGTTTCTTAGCTTTTGGCTTAGCAGTAATGACACTCTCTAAGATTGCCAAGCGAAAAGAATTTAGTCGCCAAGATGAAGTGAAGCTTTCTAGAAAAACAGTGATGGCTTTTTACGCCTTCACTCAATTTGCAGTGAAAAGTGATGCTCTCATGCAGATCTTTTTTAATACATGTTCCACATCCCTCAAAAAAGAAATCTGAGATTACAGTGCGCCCTCATGCGTTAAAAGCCATAATTTGATTTGGCGATATAAGCCTGGTGAATTTTCCTTCATGAAACCTCCAATCCCTTGCGTAGAAATAACTCGGTGACACGGTGTGATTAAAGGATAGGGATTGGCACCGCATGCAGTTCCCACTGCACGTGGACCACTCTTAATCTTGTGCGCAATCTCGCCATAGGTTTTGGTTTTACCAACTGATATGGCCTGAATGCTTCTCCACACCCTTTGCTGATGCTCGGTTCCTGATGGCTTTATTGGCAGATCAAACTGATAATACGGGTTTTTAAAATAGGCTTTGAACTGCTTTTCGGCTTCTCTTGCCAATTGGTTTTTAGGGCTCACTAGGGAAGTGGAAGTGGGTAGATACTCAATTCTGGACAACATCAAACTGCCATCAACTAGCTCAGTCAAAATACCTAATCTTCCAAAAGGGGCTGCAATGACGCAATATTGAGCGCTATCTGGGAAAGCTTGTTTTTTAACTGGGGCCATGAGCAATGATTCTCACATAATTAAACACTGAAGACGACACTACTTTCTTTCATATCTATAGCATGTGAAATGCCACTTTGCTATATTGACTCATCCTTACTTTTTGCAGGCAGCTCCCATGGACACCTTTTTTGACGATTGGCCTTTTTATAGCCAAGTTGCTCTAGTCGTCTTTTTACTTGCCCTTTCTGGCTTTTTCTCAATGGCCGAAACCAGCATGCTGTCATCAAATCGCCATCGCCTTCGTGCCATGGCTGGAGCTGGCAATAAAGGCGCTGCCTTAGCAGAGCGTCTACTCAAGCGCATTGATTCGCTTTTATCAGTGCTCTTAATTTCCAATAACCTCATCAACACCATTCTGCCAATCCTAGTAACTGGAATTGCCCTGCATATCTTTGGTGATAGCGGACTTGTACTTTCTATCGCAACTTTAGTAGTTGCTTTACTGATTATTATTTTTAGTGAAATCACCCCAAAAGTTATAGGGGCAGCCTTTCCAGAAAAGATTGCTTCTCGAGTGGGTTGGTTCATTCTGCCGCTGAGCTTTTTACTAAAACCCTTGCTGTGGTTTATTAATAGCTTTGTATCAGGCCTGATGAAGATCTCGGGGCTGCAATCTTCATCAGATAGCAGAACCATGAGTAAAGAAGAATTGCGCAGCTTAGTACTGGAATCTAACCGCTTCGTATCAAACCATCACCGTAATATTTTGCTAAACCTATTTAACCTAGAAAACATTACGGTTGACGATGTAATGACTCCAAGGTCAAAAATTGAAATTTTGGATCTCTCGCGCCCGATTGAAGAAGTCATTCAGCAGCTAGAAACCTGCTATCACAATAAGTTACCAGTCTGTGATGGAGATTCTGAGCGCATTGTAGGTATCCTATCCGTCAAGAAAGCCTTATCACTATTGGGTGACACTGACTTAAAACATGAAGACTTTAAATGCTTATTAAATGAACCTTATTTCATTCCAAGTGGAACACCAGTCTTACAACAAATGCAATTCTTTCAAGATAATCAACAACGCTTAAGCCTGGTTGTCAATGAATATGGCGAGGTCCTGGGTTTAGTCACCTTTGAAGATATTGTCGAAGAACTCATTGGCGAGTTCACAACCTCTTTTTCTAATCTTTCAACTGATCCACAATGGTTAGCGAATGGTACCTATCTGGCTAGCGGTACTGCATCTCTAAGAGATCTCAATCGTTTACTAAATCTCAATTTACCCTTAGATGGTCCTCGTACCCTTAATGGCCTGATCCTAGACAAGCTCGAGGCAATACCGGATCATGATGTCAGCCTACGAATTGCAGGCATCGTAATGGAGATTGTCCAATTTGATGAGCAAGGCGTGAAGACCGTCAAGCTCTATCGACCCTCAGGCACTCAAGAGCAAGATTGAGCAGCACTCATGATGACTCACTCATTATTCGTACCTGGCATGAAATCGCAGTTAATGCGCTGGAATCTAGGGCGAGTGATATTCATATTGAAGCTGGGCCACAAGCTACTTTAGTCCGCATTCGGGTGGATGGCTTGCTGCAAGTGCAAGCGCAATTTGAGATTCAACTTCATGAGCGATTAATCACTCGCATCAAGATACTAGCGCGTCTTGATATTGCTGAAAAACGCCTTCCACAAGATGGTCGATTATTAATTGGTCCTGATTTTTCTAAACCTAATATTGATTGCCGAGTTTCAGTGCTGCCTACCCTGCATGGTGAAAAAGCAGTCGTGCGGATTTTGCCAAACTGTATCGACGATCTTACTATCGAACAAGTTGGCTTACTCCCAGAACAGTTGGCGATATTTCAAAATGCTCTAAACCAAGCCAATGGTTTGATATTAGTCACTGGTCCTACTGGTAGCGGTAAAACCAGAACCCTCTACAGCTGTTTACGTGCCTTAAATCAAAGCCACCGCAATCTTTGTTCTATAGAAGATCCCATTGAAATTCGTCTGCCCGGAGTGAATCAAGTGGCGTATCACCCTCGCTCAGGCTTAGATTTTCCAATAATTATTCGCGCTCTGTTACGGCAAGATCCAGACGTCATCATGATTGGTGAAATTCGAGATAGCGCCACTGCCGAGCTTGCCATACAAGCAGCGCAAACTGGCCATCTTGTCCTGAGCACGCTACACACCCGCAATGCCAGAGGTGTATTAGCTAGATTAAAAAGTTTAGGTATTGACCAAGAGTCTCTTGAATCTTGCTTACGTAGCGTGAGCTCACAACGCTTGGTTCGAAAGATATGCCAGCAATGTCTGGGGAGAAATATAGAAGAAATTAGCCCATGCCCTTCCTGTAAAGGAGCTCGTAGCTATGGTCGCATTGGGGTGCATGAAGTATTAAGTGCAACGTATTTATTTGATCCGGCTTTAAAGTATCCCAGTATGTATGAGGCGGGCCTTCAATATGTAAAGGCGGGCTTAATTCGAGAGGCCGATCTAAAGACTGAGGTCGGCACATGGCACTAAGTAAATCGGATCAACTCACATTTGCGCAGCAACTCTTATCACTTTTAACTGTTGGGCTTCCACTGCTAAATGCTATAGAGCTCATTCTTACATCCAGTCCAAAACATTGGCAACGCTGTTTGAGTCATTTGCGAACTCTGCTGAGGCAAGGAGAAAGTCTATCTCAAGCTTTGCTAGTTCAGAGAAACCAATTTTCTGCAGAATTTATTAATCTCATTAGAGTCAGTGAGCGCACCGGCAATATTGAGCTGGCGCTACAAACTATTTGCCTGCAACTTGAGGCGCAAATTGAGTTACGCCGTAAGGTCCAGCAAGCTTTGAGCTACCCCGCCATCACACTTGCCAGCTCCTTTCTGCTGATTCTGGTTATGATGATTTGGGTTGTGCCAGTATTTAAGGATGTCTTTGCCCATTTTCAGGCTGAGTTGCCGGCACCTACCAAAGCGCTCATTCAAATAGCTACCGTCATTGAACTTTTTTTCTTAGAAATGACCGCTCTTCTGGTTGGTAGTGCTGGAATATTACTACTCTGCTGGCTCAAAATACCCCGCTTACAAAAAAAATGTGACCGCCTGAGTTTTTGTATTCCAATACTAGGTAAGTTATTTCGCCTCGCAACGCTGACCTACTGGTGCAGAACTTTGGGACATTTATTAGACTCAGGTTTAGCACTTCCCGATGCACTTCGTGTGACCGCTCAATCCTCCAATCACTGGCTTAGCCATGACCTCAGTGCAGAAGTCTTCAAGCACCTTACTAGAGGTTGGCCACTGGGTGACGCGCTGATTCGCGCTGACCCTCAACATGTCTTATTTGATCTTGAAACTTTACAATTACTACAAATTGCTGCGGAAAGTGGATCCCTCCCCCAAATGCTAGGCAAACGAGCAAATACATTGGGCTCTCAACTCAGCAACCGCCTTAATACCTTAAGTCAAAGCTTAGAGCCCTTACTCATCATTTTTGTTGGCATTGTTATTGGTAGTCTTGTCATAATCCTATATCTCCCAATCTTTAATTTAGGACAGATTGTGTAATGAGCTCTTTGGTAGTAATTGACTTGATTCGGCTTTTACTAATTTTGGTGTTAGCTTATTTAGCTTACATTGATTTACGCACTTTTCGATTACCTGATCTCATTACTTTGCCACTCATTTTTGTAGGTCTTTGTTTTAATGGTTTCTCAAACCTAGCATTTGTAGGCCCTCAAGAATCTATCCTTGGTGCGCTATTGGGCTATTTATTGTTATGGCTATTGAATCGCCTGTATCGACACATCAAGAAGGAGGATGGCATTGGGATGGGTGATGCCAAGCTCTTAGGTGCTCTAGGCGCCTGGCTTGGTTGGAGCGCCCTGCCTGGCATCCTATTCATAGCATCAGCCTCTGGAATCCTTGGTGGCATTCTCTGGCTCAAACTAAACAAAAAAAATCATGGGTCACCATTTCCTTTTGGACCATTTCTGATCTTTGCTGGCATCATTGAGTTGTTATGGCCACAGCTGCTACAAAATCTACTACTGAGCAATCCGACCTAAGTGCACTAAAGGGGCATATACCCCTGATTGGCTTAACCGGCGGCATTGGCTCTGGAAAAAGTACTCTCAGTGACTTGCTGGCTAAGCTTGGTGCCGGCATCGTTGACACCGACCTTATTGCCCACCAAATTACCGCGCCTAATGGGGCTGCAATCTCTCTGATTGAGAAACAATTTGGTTCAGACTTCATCACAACTGATGGCGCAATTAATAGAGACAAAATGCGCTCCTTAGTATTTACTAGTCCGGAAGCCAGAAAATCTCTAGAAACCATTACCCACCCACTGATACGCCAAGAAACCACCAGACAAGCCATGCAGTTAAAAAAAGCTGGAGCTCCATACCTCGTCTTCGTTGTACCCTTGCTCATTGAGTCTGGGTCCTGGAAGAATCTGATTGATTGGCTAGTGGTCGTAGACTGCCCGAAAGAGACCCAAATAAAAAGAGTGATGCAGCGCAGCAATTTACCCAAAGAAGAGGTTGAGAGAATTCTGGCGGCTCAGGCTAGCAGAGAAGAGCGCCTGAAACATGCGGATGTAGTGATTGAAAACCAGGGAAGTCTTCAGGAATTAGAAGTAGAGGTGCAAAACTTGCATCAAAAAATCTTACAGTTTCAGAAGGATCAACTCAGTTCGTCATAGAATATGGGCTTGTGATTGTCTACGAATACCCATTTAACGAATTAGTTCGAAGCATGCTTCGGCTGGAGTATTTGTTCGCCCGTTTCAATCACTTCCTTCGCTCAGATGATCCAGAGCTTCACCATAACGCCATCTCTATTTTGTTTGATCTTGGTGATATTGGTGCAAGGGGCGATATCAAGTCTTTATTACTCAAAGAGTTCGAGCGCCAAAAATATACTCTCAATGGCCTCAAGTCATCACAGAAGGTAGATCAAGAAGCTCTAACCCAAACTCTGGCTGAAATTGATTGTGCTGCTAGCAGCATCAACCATTCTGCTGGCAGACCCAACTCAGCTATTACCGAGAGTGAATGGTTAAATGCGATTCGCACTCGACTCAATATTCCTGGTGGAACAAGTCCCATTGATTTACCTAGCTATCACGCTTGGAAAAATAGTCCTTCAATCGAACGTCGCAAACTTTTAGAAAATTATGTGATGCCGCTCTTGCCATGGCAGGAATCATGTCAATTATTTTTGCGCCTATTGCGTCAGTCCGGCGAAGCAAAAGAGGTCGTTGCTACTAACGGCTCATTTCAGCAAGCGCCTTCTGGTAAGGTATATCAATTAATGCGTATTACATTGGAAGATGACACCCTCTTCTCAGAAATCAGCGCCAATAAATATCTACTCTCGGTACGTTTCCTAAAGGCCGATGGGGCCAAAAAGGCGCAACTTGTTAATGCGGATGTGCCATTTAAACTGACACTCTGTCAGTTCTAAGCCAAAGACCTTTTAAGGCATTCTAGCATTGGCCAAGCGGCCGGCAGCAGTGGGCTGACACTCGGAGCCTCCGCACTAATGAACTCCCAAGATAGCGCTTGCCCCTCACGTCCTATAGGTTTACCTGTCCAATCACGGATGATGCTGACATATAAGCGGACATAAGCATGTGGATAGTCATGCTCCAAGACGGTTAATTCTTCACTAGACTGAATATCGATACCAAGCTCTTCCTGCAGTTCACGCTGTAAAGCCTGAAAAATAGTTTCACCTTTTTCAACTTTTCCACCTGGAACTTCCCAGTAGCCAGCGTACGGTTTACCTTCAGGCCTCTGACCTAAAAGATAGCGGTTTTCCCCATCCAATAATATTCCTGCAGCAACAACAGTCACAGGACGATTCATTTCATTCATAGAAGTAAATGATCTTAAGTATGAGAGCCGGCCCAGTGTTTTGCAAATTGCCAAGCGACGCGGCCAGAACGTGAACCGCGCTCTAGCGCCCAAACTAGGGCTTCTGAACGCGCAGATTCAATTTGCGCTGCATTTAAACCAAAATGGCTTAACCAATGTGCAACGATGGCCAAATACTCATCTTGCTTTGGTGGATAAAAAGAGAGCCACAATCCAAAACGTTCAGATAAAGAAATTTTTTCTTCTACCACCTCACCCGGATGAATCTCGCCATCATCGCTGTAAGCATAGCCTTCGTTATCCTTCATGTATTCAGGCAATAAATGGCGGCGGTTCGAAGTGGCATAAATCAAAATATTATCGACTTGGGCAGAAACAGAACCGTCAAGCGCAGATTTCATTGCTTTATATCCTGATTCACCCTCATCAAATGACAAATCATCGCAAAAAACAATAAAACGCTCAGGTCGCTCAGCCAAGATATCCGCAATATCAGCCAAGTCTGCTAAATGGTCTTTCTCAACCTCAACTAAACGCAATCCTTGGCCAGCAAACTCATGAAGAGCAGCCTTAATGAGGGATGATTTACCAGTCCCTCTAGCGCCTGTAAGCAATATATTATTCGCGGGCTTCTTTTCGATAAAGTGTTTGGTGTTTTCACGTATAGCATCTCGTTGACGATCAATATTCTTCAAATCCTCAAATGTGATGTCTGAAATATGTTTCACTGGCTGCATAAAACCAATGCTGCCAAAAATACTATCGCGTCTACGCCATCTAAAAGCGGTGGAGGAATCCCACTCCTTCTCAGTTAAAGGCTTAGGCAGGAAAGTTTCTAGATGATTTAAGAGTTGCTCTAGTTTTTCGTTCATATTTTTCTTAATATTTAAGAGCGGTAGTCAGCGTTAATTGAAACGTATTCATGAGACAAGTCACACGTCCACATGGTTTGAGTAGCATTACCGCGCCCTAAGTCAATCTTGACAGTAATCTCTGAAGATTGCATTACTCTTTGACCATCAGCCTCTTGATAACTTGGGTTACGACCACCATCTTTAGCAACCCAAACATCACCAAGCCACATCTGCACACGACCTACATCTAAATCAGTAATGCCTGCATAGCCAATCGCTGCCAAAATACGGCCTAAATTTGGATCACTTGCGAAGAAGGCTGTTTTTACTAAAGGTGAGTGAGCAACCGCTTTTGCAACCAAACGACACTCTGCCTCGGTCTTGCCGCCAAGCACTTCAATAGTGATGAATTTAGTAGCGCCTTCACCATCACGCACAATCATTTGCGCTAATTTTCTAGCGAGGATAATCAAAGCATCACGTATCACCGTATAGCTTGGATCTGTCGCCGATTGAATCTGTACTGCAGACTGGCCAGTTGCGATAATGATGAATGAATCATTCGTTGAAGTATCACCATCAATGGTGATGGCATTAAAAGAAAGATCAGCAATTTCACGAGTGAGCTTAGTCAATAAGCCTGGAGCAAAACCGGCATTGGTTGCGATAAAACCCAACATGGTCGCCATATTCGGATGAATCATCCCAGCACCCTTACAGATACCGGTAATCACTACAGGCCCAGCCGGTGTTGGTACCGTCATTGAGCTTGCCTTAGGCTGGGTATCGGTAGTCATGATGGCCTGAGCAGCATCAAACCAATTGTCTTCACCTAAATTGGAGACCGCCTTTGGTAAAGCACTAAGTATTTTTTCAATTGGCAAGGACTCTAGAATCACACCTGTTGAAAATGGCAGAATTTGTTCTGGATTAATCTTCAGGTCTTTAGCTAGAGCGGCACATGTTGCTAGGGCATGCTTCATGCCTGACTCACCAGTACCGGCATTGGCATTGCCAGTATTTACTACTAAAGCACGAATTTGTCCATTACGACCCTCTTGCGCTAAATGCTCACGGCAAACTTGTACAGGTGCAGCGCAAAAGCGATTTAAGGTAAATACGCCGGCAACTTGAGACCCAGGTGCCAAAGTCATTACTAACAAATCTTTACGATTTGCTCTCTTGATTCCGGCTTCAGCAATGCCCATCTCAAAACCTTTGACGGGCTTGAGGTCAGATTTTTGGGGGAGGGGTAGGTTAACTGTCATAGTCTGACAATTGTAGATGAGGGTTTGAAGAGACGCTAGCTAACGCCTCTAGGCAGGATCTAGCTTAAGGCGCCGCAGCAATTCTTATATTTTTTGCCGCTACCACAAGTACAGGGATCGTTACGGCCAATTTTGGGGCCTGTTCTTACAGGAGCAGGGATTACCTCAATCGCATCGCCGCGGTCACCTGTTGAGCCAGCTACTTCTTTATCGGGATCAGCATGTTGATATTGGACGTCTGCTAATTTAGCCAAGTCCTCATTCATCAATTCAGCAGCTTCATCTAATTCACTGGCGCTTCTAATCTTGACGGTCATGATACTTTTCACAACATCATTCTTAATCACACTGAGCAACTCGCCATACAACTCAAATGCTTCACGACGGTACTCTTGTTTTGGATCTTTTTGAGCATAGCCACGTAAATGGATGCCTTGACGCAAATGATCTAGGGCTGCCAAGTGCTCACGCCAGTGGGTATCAAGGCTATACAAAAGAACAGAGCGCTCAAATTTAGCAAAAGACTCACGTCCCGATAAATCAACTTTCGCATCATAGGTTTCTTTAGCAGCTTGTAGTACACGATCCACAATCTCTGCATCATCTACTGTCTGGGCACTCTCAACCCAATTGCGCAAGTCGACAGTCAAACCCCAATCGCTTGCTAACGCATTTTCAAGTCCAGGCAAATCCCACTGCTCTTCCATAGACTCAAGAGGGATGTAGAGAGAGCAAATCGAGCGCAAAACATCTTCACGCAAATTGGCAATTAAATCACCAATATCATTGCTTTCGAGAACTTCATTTCTTAAGCGATAAGTTTCTTTACGTTGATCATTGGCAACGTCGTCATATTCTAATAATTGTTTACGAATATCAAAATTACGGCCTTCAACCTTACGCTGTGCTGACTCAATTGAACGCGTCACCATGCCAGCTTCAATTGGCTCACCATCAGGCATCTTTAAGCGTTCCATCACCGCGCGCAAACGATCGCCGGCAAAAATACGCAGCAGTGAATCGTCTAAGGAAAGATAGAAGCGGGATGAGCCTGGATCACCTTGACGGCCTGAGCGACCTCTTAATTGGTTATCAATACGACGACTTTCGTGACGCTCGGTACCAATGATATGCAAACCACCAGCGGTAAGGACATGATCATGTAGGCCTTGCCATTCATCTTGAAGCGCTTTAATCTTGCTTGCTTTTTCTGCATCAGACAGCGCAGAATCAGCTTCAATTAAAGTAGATTGCTTGCCTACATTGCCACCAAGCACAATGTCGGTTCCACGACCAGCCATATTGGTAGCAATGGTAATCATTTTGGGCCGGCCTGCTTGCGCAATGATTTCTGCTTCGCGTGCGTGCTGCTTAGCATTCAACACTTGATGCGACAATTTACGTTGATCAAGCAATTTAGAAATCAGCTCGGAATTTTCAATCGAGGTAGTACCTACCAAGACTGGTTGGCCACGCTCGTAACAATCTTGAATATCTTTAGTGACTGCGTCATAACGCTCGCGAGAGGACTTAAAGATTTGATCTTGACGATCTTTGCGCTGACTAATTCTATTGGGTGGAATGACTACTGTTTCAAGGTTATAGATCTCCTTGAACTCATACGCCTCAGTATCAGCAGTACCCGTCATACCGGATAACTTACCGTACATACGGAAGTAATTTTGGAAAGTAATCGTAGCGAGGGTTTGATTCTCATTCTGAATCGGCACACCCTCTTTAGCCTCTACCGCTTGATGGAGACCATCAGACCAACGGCGACCTTGCATCAATCGACCGGTAAACTCATCAACAATGATGACTTCATTGTTTTGAACAACATATTGTTGGTCTCGGTTATACAGACAGTGCGCGCGCAATGCTGCATAAACGTGGTGCATCAAAGTAATATTTTGTGGGGCATATAAGGAAGCGCCATCATTTAAGGCGCCTAACTGCACTAAAATTTCTTCAGCTTTATCGTGCCCCTGTTCGGTCAGATAAACCTGCTGCGATTTTTCATCTACCCAGTAATCGCCAGGCTTTTCAACACCACTGCCATCGGATTTTTCTTCACCAATCTGACGCTCTAAGTGAGAAGGAAGTGCATTGATTTTGATATAAAGATCTGTGTGATCTTCAGCTTGACCAGAAATGATGAGTGGTGTGCGTGCTTCGTCAATCAGAATCGAATCAACCTCATCGACGATTGCATACGCTAAACCCCGTTGCACGCGCTGATCTAAATCCTGAACCATGTTGTCGCGCAAATAATCAAAACCAAACTCATTATTAGTGCCGTATGTAATATCTGCGGCATAAGCTTCTTGTTTTGCCTTATGATCCATCTGGGATAGATTCACGCCAACTTTCATGCCTAAGAAGTTATATAAGGTAGACATCCACTCAGCATCTCGCTGAGCCAAATAATCATTCACCGTAACGACATGAACACCGTTGCCAGTTAAAGCATTTAAATAGACTGGGAGTGTTGCTGTTAAGGTTTTTCCTTCTCCAGTACCCATCTCCGCAATCTTGCCTTGATGCAAAGCGAGGGCACCCATAATCTGCGCATCGAAATGGCGCATTTTCATGACGCGAACACTAGCCTCTCGAACCACAGCAAATACTTCTTCAGAAATATCCTCTAAAGTCTCCCCGCTAGCTAAGCGTGATTTGAACTCGGCTGTTTTGGCAGCAAGAGCAGCATCATCCAAAGATTGCAGGCTTGCTTCAAAAGCGGCAACCTTGGCAACGACTTTGCGATACTGTTTTAAGAGGCGGTCGTTACGACTGCCGACCAGGGTTTTTAGAAGACCGATTACCATGGGATATTGGAGAAAATGAAGTCTTTGAGTTTATCACCTGCCATCCCATTTTTTATGAACTTTGCCCGCAAACCATCCCGCAATCATTCAGCCCATGACTGGATGGAATACCTACGGGAATCTCAGGGTCTTGGGGGTATTCTGGCTAAAACAGAAGATCTGGTCCAACTCAAGGCCAAGTTATTGATAGCTTTAGAGCGCCTAGATATCGGGCACTTGGGCTCGAAAATTGAGACTGGATGGCGCTTAGGGGCTCAAGATGAGCTTTTTTTACTAGTTAGTAGTGCCAGCATTGGCACCCGCCTGCAGCAAATTTTGCCTAGTTTAATCAGTGAGTTAGGAAAAATTGGGCTTTATTGCAAAGCTATTAAAGTCAAAGTAAAGCCTGCTACCGCAGACTGGGAAGTGAAACCGAGACAAAACCCCAAGAACGTGCCCCCTAAAGGTTTAAATGAGGTAGCCAAAAAGTCATGGCAAGACCTCTTAGAAAAACTTCCAGCAGACTCTGATCTGCGTAGAGCAGTTGAGCACCTGCTACAAAACAAATCTAAGTAGCTAAATTATTTTTAGACCCCTCTAGAAAAAGAGGGGTTGGCTCTCTTGAGAATAGGCAGCAGGGGCCTTAGCTTGGTCAAAAGACTCAATCGTATAAGAGCTTGGATCATCTAAAAGCTTACGCAAAAGAGCGTTATTGAGAGCATGGCCTGATTTTTCAGCTATATAAGCACCCACAATTGGGTGACCAACTAAATACAAATCCCCAATTGCATCCAAAATTTTATGGCGTACAAACTCATCTTCATACCGAAGTTCTTCATTATTTAAGATACGGTGCTCATCTAGAACAATCGCATTGTCCAAACTACCGCCACGAGCGAGCCCCATCTCACGCAAAGCCTCTACTTCATGAGCAAAACCAAAGGTGCGTGCGCGCCCAATTTCGCTTCGGTAAGCATGTTCTGCAAAATCCACAATAAAACGTTGACCAGTTTTATCAACCGCTGGATGCTTAAAGTCAATTGTGAAATCTAACTTAAATCCAAAGAAAGGCTCTAAGCGCGCAAGCTTATCGCCCTCACGTACTTCAACTGGCTTCTTGATTACGAGATACTGACGTGATGCATCCTGCTCAACAATTCCAGCAGATTCAATTAAAAATAAGAATGAAGCAGCGCTGCCATCCATGATGGGAACTTCTTCACCATCAAGTTCTATCAATAAATTATCTAAGCCTAGGCCAGCACATGCAGATAGCAGATGCTCGACTGTAGAAACGCGCACACCATCCTTTTGAATGACAGATGCAAGTCTTGTATCGCAGACAGCCAAAGCGGTTGCGGGAACCACTGACTGCTCTGGCGTGTCCACACGTACAAACTGCACCCCTGAATTTGCCGGCGCAGGCTTAATAGAAATGGTCACCTTACAGCCAGAATGCAAACCAATGCCCACAGTCTTTACTGGAGCAGCAATGGTTCTTTGTTTCATCATGGTGATATCTCTAAATTCAGGGGGTATTAAGTAATCAGAATTACAGCTTTTTCAAGATTGAAGCAGCATCGCTCACCTCAAACTTACCAGGAGCTTCGCGATCTAAAGATTGCACTACCCCGTCCTCAATAATCATGGCATAACGATCTGAGCGCACACCTAAACCACGAGCAGTGAGGTCCAGCTCTGTACCCATGTTTTTAGTGAACTCGCCACTGCCATCACCCATCATACGAATCTTTTTACCAACTTTTTGATCACGCCCCCAAGCGCCCATCACAAATGGGTCATTCACGGAAATGCACCAGATCTCATCAACACCTTTTGCTTTAATCGCATCATAGTGCTCAACATATCCAGGAACATGCTTTGCAGAGCAGGTTGGTGTAAATGCGCCAGGCAATGCAAAGATCACAATTTTTTTACCAGCTACAAGCTTCTCAACTTCAAAAGCATTTGGTCCTACAGAGCAGCCTTCGCTCTCTTCATTAAAAAATTCATAAAGAGTAGCGTTAGGTAATTTTTGTCCAACAGTAATCATGACATCTCCAATAGGTAATTGTTATTCAGCATGCCAACGCAAGCGCAGGATTCGTCGTCCGGAGGGGCGCCGCGCTGGCATTTCGCAATTACCTATTGTATTGAGCTTTAGTTAGTCTGCTTGTTTACGTAAAAAAGCTGGAATTTCATAGTAATCAGCCCCTTTGTCCAACATAGATTTAGCCTGAGGAGAACTATCTGCGCCTAAAGTTGGTGCAGGAGTCGACTCACGGGAATTGCGGAATACCCGTGGCAAATCATATTGACTGTAATCAACGCTACTACTAACCGCTGGTTGAGCTGCCATTGATGGAGCGGCACCAGAACCAGTCAAAGCCATGCCTGCGCTTGTACTCACAGCAGAATCTAAACCTAGCTTACTCATAGCAGCAGATGCGCTAGTAGGAGCAAAAGTATTCAGATCAGCCATCGTTGGCATTGCATCGCTAGTGCCAGTAGCTTGTCTCCACACTACTTCTGGCTGATGGTTGTGACGAGCCTGAGGATTATTTAAGCCAGTAGCAACCACCGTCACACGTAAGGCATCACCCAAGCTTTCGTCATACACAGTACCGAAGATCACAGTTGCATCATCTGCAGCATAGCCACGAATTGCGGCCATTACTTCACGTGTTTCAGACAATTTCAATGAACGGTTAGCAGTAATATTCACTAATACACCACGCGCGCCAGATAAATCAACCCCTTCTAGCAGTGGGGATGCAACTGCAGCTTCAGCAGCTAGACGAGCGCGATCCATACCAGAAACAGTTGCTGTCCCCATCATAGCTTTGCCTTGTTCACCCATAACAGTCTTCACATCTTCAAAGTCGACGTTGATCAAACCTTGAACATTAATGATTTCTGCAATACCAGAGACTGCGTTATGCAATACATCATCAGCACAAGCAAAGGCCTTATCAAACTCAGCGTCTTCACCCATGACTTCAAAGAGCTTTTCATTGAGTACAACAATCAATGAATCAACATAAGACTCAAGCTCTGCAGCGCCATTCTCTGCCACCTTCAAGCGCTTGACGCCCTCAAAATCAAATGGTTTGCTGATAACGCCAACGGTCAAAATACCCATTTCTTTTGCTACTTGAGCAACGATTGGAGCTGCACCAGTGCCAGTACCACCGCCCATACCGGCAGTAATGAATACCATATGCGCACCTTGCAAAGTATCAGCAATGCGAGCACGTGCTTCTTGCGCTGCAGCTTCGCCGATTTCTGGTTTAGCACCTGCGCCTAATCCACTAGAGCCCAGTTGCAAATTCACAGATGCCTCAGAGCGCTGTAAGGCGCCAGCATCGGTGTTCATGCAAATAAACTCTACGCCGCTAACTCCGCGACGAATCATATGCTGGACAGCATTGCCACCAGCTCCACCGACCCCAACCACTTTAATAATGGTTTTGCCAGCTATATCTTGATCTAACATTTCAAATTCCATATACCCTCCTAGGTAAATAACTTACTACATTGACGACGACGAAAAAACTTAAAAATTTCCTGCAAACCATTCCTTCATGCGCGACATGACTCCCTGCAGCGCGCCTGATTGAGAAACGCGACGACCACGTAAAAATTGCGCCTGGCCTTCCATCAACAAACCAATGCTCGTGGCGTATCTGGGACTCCGAAGAACTTCATGTAAGTGGCCGCGGTATTCGGGTGTACCAATTCGGGCTTGCCTTAAGAAGACCTGCTCAGCTAACTCAACCATTCCTGGCATTAAGGATGTACCACCAGTGAGCACAATTCCAGAAGAAACCATGTCTTCATAACCAGAATCACGCACTACACCTCTCACTAAAGTAAAGAGCTCTTCAACACGTGGCTCAATCACAGCAGCAAGTGCTTGCTTAGACATTGGACGGGGTTCGCGATCTCCCACACCCGGCACATCAATCATGGCGGCTGAATCGGCCATCTCTTGACGCGCAATTCCGTATGCAATTTTCAAATCTTCTGCATCGATAGTTGGAGTCCGCAATGCCATTGCAATATCGTTAGTAATTTGATCGCCTGCAATTGGAATCACTGCTGTGTGACGAATGGATCCTTGGCAATAAATAGCGATATCTGTAGTACCACCACCAATATCAACTAAGACAACGCCAAGTTCTTTTTCATCATCAGTAAGAACGGCCAAACTGGATGCCAAAGGCTGCAAAATCAGGTCATTCACTTCTAAACCGCAACGACGTACACACTTCACGATATTTTGTGCAGCACTTACAGCGCCCGTTACGATGTGGACCTTCACCTCTAAACGCAAACCACTCATACCAATAGGTTCACGTACATCTTCTTGACCATCGATAATGAATTCTTGAACGAGGATGTGCAAAATTTGTTGGTCGGTCGGAATATTGATCGCCTTAGCAGTTTCTAGGACACGCTCAACATCGCCATCGCCGACTTCTTTATCGCGAATAGCAACCATACCGCTCGAGTTAAAACTCACAATGTGATTTCCAGCAATACCAGTAAACACTTGAACAATTTGGCGATCAGCCATCACTTCGGCTTCTTCAAGAGCCTTCTGAATCGATTGAACAGTTGCCTCGATATTGACGACAACACCCTTCTTCAATCCCTTAGACGCAGTTTGTCCTACACCAACTACATTAAATTGGCCGTCAGGAGTTAGCTCTGCCACCAAGGCAACTACCTTAGAAGTGCCAATGTCTAAACCTACTAATAGGTCGCGATTATCTTTACTCATTCACATTCCTCATTGCTTCAGCTCACTTTTTTTTCCATCTACATCATTCTTTTTCACACTTGCAGAGGCAAGATGAACTGCAAAACCATTTGCATAACGAAGGTCTACAGCATCAATTCGGTTTGCCCATTTCTCTTGCACTTGTGGCCAGTACTTAAATAAGCGTGCTACACGTTCCTCTGTTAAGTTTTTGTCAGAGCTCTCTTCATCACGTCCAAACTCCACTTTCATGCCATTGGAAAGCTTGACGTGCCAGGCATAGCGCTCGGTTAATGCCAAGCTCACTACCTCTACATTCCAAGGCTTAAACCAATTATTGGCTTTTTCATAAAGACTCATCACTTCTTTAGCAGCATCATCTGGACCCGAAAAATCCAACAAGCGTTTGTAATCAATAAGCTCCGAAACGCGACCAGAAAATAACTCGCCATGCGTATTCATGAGGGTATTGCTGCTCTCACTACCCCAAGTAGCAAATGGCTTTTGTTCTTCAATATTGACAATCAACCCATTGGGCCAAACTCGGCGGACATTAGCGTGGCGCACCCAGGGCATAGTTTCAAAACCCCGCTTAACATCCTCCAAGCGGACGCTAAAGAAGTTACCTTGTACGGTTTCTATTACCTGACGCTTCACGAGAGATTTATTGATATGTAGAAGCGTTTGGCCGGCAATAGGCTCCACTTGAATTTGCTTCAAAGTGAAGACAGGTCTCTGACTTAACCAAACTAGAACCCCAATCAGTAGCAGCACGATGAAGCAGCGCATCAAGAAACGACTGAGCTTTTGCATCCGCTCTGGATAATTCCAAAGAGGGGACATGATGACAGAGAAGATATCTCCGAAGCGGTCTAAAAGCGTACTCATGCAGTAGCACCCTCTTGTTGCAAAGTTTGTTTTAGTAACCACAAAACTAGGTCCGCATAATCAATCCCAGCGGCTTTAGCTGCCATTGGCACTAAGGAATGAGAAGTCATGCCGGGTGAGGTATTCATCTCTAATAAGTAAGGCTTGCCCGTTTTTTGATCGAGCATCACATCAGCACGACCCCATGTGCGACAGCCCAAAGCTTTATAGGCAGCCAAAGCCAATTCTTGAACATGCTCGTTGATCTCAGGAGCTAGTCCCGTAGGGCATAAGTATTGGGTTTCATTTGAGAAATACTTATGATGAAAGTCGTAATTGGCTTGTGGCGGAATGATTTTGATAACCGGCAATGCTTCTGCTGTATCGCCCTGCCCAACCAATGGACAGGTTAATTCATCACCAACAATACAAGTCTCTGCAATGACTTTTTTATCTAAGCTTGCAGCTAACTGGTAGGCGGCTGGTAGCTCATCTACAGACTTGACTTTGGTCAAACCAAGTGAAGAGCCTTCATGTGCTGGCTTCACAATCAAAGGCAAGCCTAATTTTTTTACTACTGCATTCCAATCACTAGTGGAAGTGAGCTCTTCAAACTCTGGAGTAGCTAAACCATTGCTTAACCAAATTTGTTTGGTTGCAATCTTGTCAATGGATAAAGCAGAGGCCAATACACCGCTGCCGGTATAGGGTAGATTTAATAACTCTAATAAACCTTGAATCGTTCCATCTTCGCCATAACGACCATGTAAAGAGATAAATACACGATCAAATTTTTCTTTTGCTAATTCGGTTGGGCATCGTAGGCCTGGATCAAAAGGGTGAGCATCTACCCCCTTAGAAAGCAAGGCGTCTAAAACACCATTGCCCGACATTAGAGAAATTTCTCGCTCACCAGAACGTCCGCCCAATAGAACGCCAACGCGCCCAAGTGACTTCACATCCAACTCAGATAATTCGGACTTCACGCGATCGCCCCACATACCGAGGCCTAGATTTAGCTTAGACAATCTTTGCCTCCGCTAAGGTATGTGACAGCGCAGAGATTGATCCTGCACCCATCGTAATCAAGACATCGCCATCTTTTAATACCTGTGATAACTTTTCGGGCATCTCGGTAATATTTGCTGCAAACGCTACCGCAGCAGAATTTAAAAGACCTTTTGAGACCTTCTCTTCTGCAAGCGCTGCCTTCATCAAACTCTTACCATCTGCACCTGGAATTTTTGCCTCACCAGCGGGATATACCTCAGTCAAAACCAAGGCATCAAAGCTTCTGAGGACTTGAACAAACTCCCCAAAACAATCGCGTGTTCTTGTAAAGCGATGAGGCTGAAATGCCAACACCAAACGGCGCCCTGGGAAGGCTCCGCGAGCAGCCTCTAATGTTGCTGCCATCTCCACTGGGTGGTGTCCATAATCGTCAATCAATGTGAAACTGCCACCAGAGGCCAGAGGGATGTCGCCATAACGCTGGAAGCGACGGCCAACACCACTAAATTCAGCAAGCGCCTTGGTAATTGCTTCATCTCCAACACCCAACTCTGTGGCAATACCAATGGCAGCCAGAGCATTTTGCACATTGTGTAAACCAGGTAAATTGAGTGTCACATTGAGTGGGCCGGGCTTATTACCATGCCTACGAACTGTGCGGCGCTCTACCGTAAAGTGCATACGAGTTCCATCAGCGCGCACATTACTAGCTTTAATATCTGCATCATCGGATAAGCCGTAACGCAATACAGGTTGTGATACAAACGGAATAATGTCGCGCACATTGGCATCATCAATACATAAAACTGCTACGCCATAAAATGGCATCCGCTGAATAAATTGCACGAATGCTTGCTTCAATCTCGCCATATCATGCTGATAGGTATCCATATGATCAGCATCAATATTGGTAACCACCTCCATCGCAGGAAAGAGCTGCAAGAAGGAGGCGTCAGATTCATCAGCTTCAACCACAATGAAATCACCACGACCTAAGCGGGCATTGGCGCCAGCGGAATTCAATTTGCCGCCAATCACAAAGGTTGGATCTAGGCCACCCTCAGCCAGCACCGATGCAACCAAACTAGTTGTGGTGGTTTTACCGTGAGTTCCAGCAATAGCGATACCCTGTTTTAAGCGCATCAATTCGCCCAACATCACCGCCCTCTGAATAACTGGAATTTTTGCTGCTCGCGCTGCAAGTACCTCAGGATTATTTCCCGCTACTGCAGTAGAAATGACAACTGCTTCAGCGGTACCAATATTTTTAGGATCATGTCCAATATGAATTACTGCGCCCAATTCCTTTAGACGCTTCGTTGCCACACCTTCAGCTAAATCAGATCCAGTGACTTGATATCCTAAATTCAATAAGACTTCAGCAATGCCGCTCATGCCGGCCCCACCAATCCCGATGAAATGGATTTGCTGAACGATATGCTTCATACGCCTACCCCCGCACAATCAGCGCAAACCTCAGCCACTCGTAAGGTTGCATGTGGCTTAGCTAAAGCATGCGCACGTATAGCCATTTCTTTGAGATCCGCGCGATTAAAGTTTTGGATCATCAATGCTAAATCTTGTGGATTAAGATAATTCTGCGGCAATAAAATAGCAGCATTGGCATCGGCTAAAAATTTTGCATTAGCAGTTTGATGATCATCAATTGCAAATGGGAAAGGAATTAAGCAAGAAGCAACACCACAAGCTGCTAGCTCTGATACCGTCATTGCGCCAGCACGGCAAATCACAAGATCTGCTTGTGCATATGCAGATGGCATATTGTCAATAAAGGGAAGAACCTCGGCCTTGACTCCTAAATCAGCATAGCGCTTTTGCAGGTCAGCTAAATGCTTATCACCTGCTTGATGAATTACCTTAGGGCGAGCATCTTCAGAAATTAATGCCAATGCTGCAGGAATATTTTCATTTAGCGCAGCTGCGCCCAAACTACCACCCACCACCAATATCGATAGAGGACCTTGCCGCTGTTCGTAGCGTAATGCAGGTGCTGAAATATGATCAAATTCTTCGCGAATGGGATTACCTACCCACTCGGCATCCGCCATCGTATTTGGAAAGCCAGTCAATGTTCGCATGGCAATTTTGGCTAGCGCACGATTTGCACTACCTGCTACAGAGTTAGACTCATGCAGCACTAGGGGGCGCTTTAATAGTTTACTTACTAAGCCCCCAGGGAAAGTAATATAACCACCCATACCCAAAACTACAGATGGTTTTATACGACGCATAATCTTCCAACTTTGAAAGCAAGCGCGCATTAAATTCATTGGCAGCATCAATTTAGCTCTGAGCCCTTTGCCACGCAAACCACCAAACTCAACAGCTTCAAATGGAAAATTGCAAGACTTCACGAGGCGGTATTCCATACCGTTTTGATTGCCTAACCATGACACATTCCAACCGCAGATCCGCAAATATTCAGCGACAGCAAGGCCCGGGAAGATATGCCCACCCGTACCACCAGCCATTACTAAAATTGAGGGTTTTGTCACAGCTTCCCTCCACGCATCAAAATACGATTCTCATAATCAATTCGTAGCAGCATGGCAATCGCAATAGTATTCATCAAAATTGCGGATCCACCGTAACTCACTAATGGCAATGTCAAACCCTTGGTTGGTAATAATCCTAAGTTCACACCCATATTGATAAAGGCCTGCCAACCAATCCAGATAGCAACACCCTTAGCCGCAAGACCCGCAAAACTCCGATCCAATTGCAAAGCAGTTCGCCCAATTAAGAAGGCGCGTCGTACGATCCAATAGAATAAGAAGATCAAGACAACCACGCCAACGAAGCCAAGCTCCTCACCAATCACCGCCATGATGAAGTCGGTATGCGCTTCAGGTAGGTAATGTAATTTTTCGACACTGCCGCCCAGTCCAGTACCAAACCACTCCCCGCGACCAAAGGCCATTAAGGAATGGGTGAGTTGATACCCTTTATTTGCAGCGTTATCTGCCTGCCATGGATCAACAAAAGCCATGATTCGTTTTTGTCTGAAGGGGGAGAATGCAATAATCGTGACAGCACTTGCAATTCCAACTGCAATCAAGCCGCCAAATAATTTGGCATTAATACCGCCCAAGAACAAGATCCCAAATGCAATTAAGGAGACCACTACGAATGCACCTAGATCAGGTTCTGCCATCAATAGACCACCAACCACTGCCACTGCAATGCCCATTGGCAACATGCCCTTAACAAATGAGTGCAAGTACTCTTGACGTTGCACGGTATAACTTGCAGCAAAAATAATGGCTGCAAATTTCATTAACTCAGATGGCTGGAAATTCATTAAGCCTAGTGGAATCCAACGTTTAGCTCCGTTAACACCCTTACCAATGCCAGGAATGAGAACTGCAATTAGTAACAGCACGGTCAAACCAAAAAGCAGGGGAGAATAACGATCCCACATCTTAGTTGGAATATTAAAAACTGAAATACCTACGCCAACAGCAATAGCTAATGAGATTAAATGGCGAATCAAAAAGTAGTTACTACTGTAGTTTGCATACTTAGGACCATCAGCTAAAGTAATCGATGCTGAATACACCATTACCAAACCAATCAACATGAGAGAGAGCACTGCCCATACGAGGAGTTGGTCGTATTCCATCATGCGTGAGCGGGTTTGTTCAACTCCTGATACCGCATCTCTTAGGCCAGTACGGAAGTTATCAATCTCACCTCGAGAAAAATTCCAGAAGCGATCTAAACCTAAACGATTGTGAGGAAAAAATTTATCTTTTAGATTCACGCTTGAGCTCCTTCAAAACGCATCCCTAATTCTTCAACCTCGTCAACAAATGCCTGGGCGCGGGCAACATAATCTTTAAACTGGTCAAAACTCGCACAAGCAGGAGAAAGTAAAACCAAATCACCAGACTGCGCTTGTTCTCCTGCCGTCCTGACGGCAGCTTCTAAGCTGCCACTCATCGTGCAAGGAACGTCGTGGCCAAGGGCCTCACCAATTGCAGCGCCATCTTTGCCAATCAAGAAAACACCTTTAACAAAGCGCAGCGCAGGTTCACGCAATGGGCTAAAGTCTTGTCCCTTGCCATCACCGCCCGCAATTAGCCAAATCCTCTTACCGGATTCATTACCACCTAAGCCGTTTAGGGCGGCTACAGTTGCACCGACGTTAGTTCCCTTACTGTCATCGATATATTCCACATCATTGACGATCGCAACACTCTGCATACGATGAGGCTCTCCGTGATAATCACGTAAACCATGCAAGAGAACATTCATCGGCAAGTTAGCAGATCTCGCCAATGCCAGCGCAGCTAGTGCATTCAATGCATTGTGGCGACCACGAATTCTGAGTGCGTCAGCCGGAATTAAACGCTTCAAACGTAGCGACTCATCTTCTTTCATTGCATTAGATTTACGACGACGTTTGGACTTTGGCTCAAAATCTTCATTTACCTCTGCCCATACTAGCCAGTCGATTCCGCCGGCTCGCAAGTCATGCTCGATACCAAAAGCACCTTGCTCATCAGGTCTATTAGAGCCAAAAGTCACAATCGACTTATCTACCTTTTGATCATCAGAAAGTAAATTCATCACAATTGAGTCATCGCGATTCAAGATGCAAATGGTGTCTGCACCAAATATTTTTGCTTTTGCATCTGCATATGCGTGCATATCACCATGCCAATCCAAATGATCTTGTGTGATATTGAGAACAGTAGCTGCAGTTGCATTAAGGGTGTGCGTATACAGCAATTGGAAGCTAGACAATTCCAACACCCAGATATCAGGCATATCTTCAATTTGGTCGGCCTCATTTAGGCAAGTTATCAGCTTGTCTAATGCTGCAGGACTAATATTTCCAGCTACTGCAACCTTCTTGCCAGCCCGCTCACAGAGCTGCCCAGTTAAGGCAGTGGTAGTTGTTTTCCCATTAGTACCAGTAATTGCTAACACTGCTGCTGAATAAGAAGAATTATTTGCTTCTGCCATGCGAGCTAAGGCTGAAATTGAACGCGCAAAAAATTCAATCTCGCTCCAAACATCAATCTTGGCTTTTCTAGCCTTTACTAAGAATGATTGAGTAAGCTCCTGAAGTGGCGATAAACCAGGGCTGATCCCAATAACATCAATATTAATTAATAGATCATCACTCAATGGCCCAAACTGAATATCGCTCAGTCCGGCTATTTTTAATTCATCAAGCCAGGCATTCTGGCGTTCGGAAAATTGAGACTGAACACGTGTATCGATTAAACGAATAGTGGCTCCATTACGCAGACACCACTTAGCCATAGCAAACCCTGATTCACCTAGGCCCATAATCAAAAATCGGTGGGGAGCCTGATAGCCTGCATCAGCTATAAAAGCAGGATTAGCGAAAGTGTTTTGTAAGTTCAGCATATAACTTTTAGGCTCACCGTAATTTCAGGCTAGATAAGCCGATTAATACCAATAAGATGGTGATGATCCAGAAACGTACAACTACTTGCGTTTCTTTCCAGCCACCTAATTCAAAATGATGATGTAGTGGAGCCATACGGAAAATACGGCGGCCTTCACCAGAATATTTCTTAGTTAATTTGAACCACAATACTTGCAGCATTACAGAAACAGTTTCTGCAACAAATATTCCACCCATCACAAAGAGCACAATCTCTTGGCGAACAATTACTGCGATAGTTCCAAGTGCACCGCCTAGAGCAAGCGCTCCAACGTCACCCATAAAGACTTGTGCAGGATGCGCGTTGTACCAAAGGAAGGCTAAACCTGCTCCACCCATAGCGCCACAAAAGATCAATAACTCACCGGCACCAGGGATATAAGGAAATATTAAATATTTGGCATAAATTGCATTTCCCATCACATAAGCAAATGCACCCAATGCAGCCCCCACCAAAATAACAGGCATGATCACCAGGCCATCGAGACCATCGGTCAGATTCACGGCATTACTGCTACCAACGATCACTAAGTAACTCAAGATGATGAATCCCAGCATACCCAGTGGATAACTAACCTCTTTAATGAAAGGCAATAGTAGGTTTGTTTTTGCTGGAAGATCCAAAGCAAAACCACTCCTAAGCCATTCATAGAAAAGTTGGAGTACTTTGAGGTTATTCACCTCTGAGACTGAGAATGCTAAGTAAATTGCTGCGAATAAACCAATGCAAGTTTGCCAAAGAAATTTTTCTCTGGATGCCATTCCTTTAGGGTCTTTATTTACAACCTTGCGATAGTCATCCACCCAGCCAATTGCCCCAAATCCAAAAGTGACAATCATCACAATCCAGATAAAGCGATTACTTAAGTCTGCCCACAATACGCAAGAAACAAAAATGCCAATCAAGATCAACACTCCACCCATTGTTGGAGTACCGGATTTAACTAAATGGGTTTGCGGTCCATCAGGGCGGACAGCTTGGCCCATTTTCAAGGCAGTCAATTTACGAATTACCCATGGCCCTGCAGCCAAACCAATCAATAAGGCCGTGACTGTTGCCATCACTGCTCTAAAAGTGATGTAGTTAAAGACTCGGAAGAATCCAAAATCATCCTGTAGCCATTGCGCCAAGATTAAGAGCATGTTTTAGCCTCCTCTAACAAGGCCTGTACCACACGCTCCATGCGCATAAAACGTGAACCTTTAACCAAAATATTTAAATGCTCATTACTACCAGTTGACTGCGCATGTAATGCATCCCTCAACTGCGTAATCAGACTATCCATCTCAGAAAAATGTTTTGCATTAGCGGTAGTTGCTCTATTCTTCTGCACATCATTAAAACCTTTAATAGCGAATTGGCATTGTTCACCTAAAGCAAATAATTTGGTGACTCCCTGCTCGGCAGCATAAGCACCAACCTCGCGATGAAACTCAGGCCCTTGGTTACCAACTTCACCCATATCACCTAAAACTAGCCAAGAGATATTGCCTGACTGCTTTAGTGCATCAATTGCTGCTCTGACTGAATCTGGATTGGCGTTATAGCTGTCATCAATTAAGGTGTGATTGGGATCAATCTTCTTGGCCTGCATACGTCCATTAACAGGTGAGAATGATTCAAGACCTTGCTTGATTTTCTCAAGACTGATGCCAGCAGCTACTGCAACAGCACTGGCAGCTAATGCATTACGCGCATTGTGACTTCCTAAAGTATTTAATTGAACTTCTATAGAGCCTGTCTCTATTTGCACTTGTACGTGGCCATTACTTAACAGGCGCCCCATTACTGCAGCCTGTAATGTAGTCTGGCCGGATAGCAGAACAAAATCAATTACCTTACGTCCAGCAGCAGCCTCATGCCAGACGCCTGCAAACTCAGAGTCTGCTGGGAAGACAGCAATACCATTATTTGGTAAAGCAGAAATTGCATTGGAGTGCTCTTGTGCTACTGCGGCTACAGTAGCCATGAACTCTTGGTGCTCACGCTGTGCATTATTAATTAATGCAATATTCGCCTGCGCAATATTTGCTAACTGAGTAGTTTCACCCGGGTGATTCATGCCTAACTCAACTACGGCAAGCCGATCTGTCGAACGAAGTTTTAATAAGGTGAGGGGTAGACCAATATCATTATTTAGATTACCTTTAGTGACAAGCGTGTGCTGCTCACCTACCGCAGCCTTGAATATCGAAGCAATCATTTCTTTAACGGTCGTCTTACCGTTGCTACCAGTCACTAAAGCCAATGGAATAGAATGATTTGCGCGCCAAGCTTTTGCTAATAGTCCCAGGCTGATGCGAGTATCAGTAACAAAAACAGCGGGCAGATTTGTAGGGCATCTATCTTTGTTACTAATGAGCACTGCCGCTGCTCCTGCTTTAGCAACATCAGATAAAAAGTCATGTGCATCGAAGCGCTCACCCGCCAAAGCTATAAATAATTCTTTAGGGGTAATCTGACGGCTATCAGTTCCAACCATTGAAATATTTAATGCCTGAGCATCTTGTGCAGAAATATTCAGGAGCGTACTTCCTGGTAGCATGGCGTGCACTTGAGCAAGCGTTGTCATTGCGGACATTAAGCTATACCTCCGCTAGCCAAGCGAATATGCTCTTGGTCGGAGAAATCGAATTTCTTACCATTAATTTCTTGGGTGGTTTCGTGACCCTTACCTGCAACTAAGACGATATCTTTAGGGGCCGCATTACGCACAGCAGCCATGATCGCTGCAGCACGATCAACGATCATCTGCACATTTGAAGATTCCTGGCTAATACCCCACAGAATCATTTCCATAATTGACTTTGGCTCTTCAGATCTAGGGTTATCGCTAGTAATAATGATTTGATCAGCATATTGCTGAGCTACCGCGCCCATCTGAGGACGTTTACCAATATCACGATCCCCGCCACAGCCAAATACACACCAAATTTTTCCACCGCGCTGCTGCGCAATGGGGGCTAAGGCTTGTAAAGCCTTTTGGAGGGCATCAGGTGTGTGAGCGTAATCAACTATTACCAACAAACCTTCTGATTTTTGCTGCTTACCCACTTGAATTAATTCCATGCGGCCAAGAACAGGACGCAATTGACTTACTCGCTTGCTTGCCTCATGACAAGTTAAGCCTTGGGTTAGCAATACAGTCCACACTGCAAGCGCATTGCTTAAATTGAATTCGCCTAATAAAGGAATATGTAAAGCATTGCTACCAATCCCTTGGTAGGTAAACAGGGAATCATACCCAGTGCCATTTAAGGCGCTATCTTTTGCATAAATATGGTGTAGCCGATCGCCAAATTTTTCAAAACCCTTGAGAGTATCTTGCTTAATTGTGTATACCCAAACTTTTATGCCGCCTTTAGCTAAAAGTTTCATAGCCAACTCACGACCAAAAGCATCGTCCAGATTAATCACTGCATGTTGCAGGCCTGTCAGTTGGAATAGTTTTGCTTTTGCCTCGGCATAGTTAGCCATGCTGCCGTGATAATCTAAATGATCTTGCGTCAGATTTGTGAATACAGCGCAATTTAATTGGGTGCCAGCTACCCGATTCTGATGTAAGGCATGTGATGATACTTCCATCGCCACTTGCTTAGCACCAGCATTCAGTAATTCTTTAAATTGAGTTTGTAGCTTTGGTGCATCCGGAGTGGTATATCCAGTTTGCACCAAAGAACTTAGAAAACCTGTACCTAGAGTGCCTAGTATTGCTGTGCGATGATTTGGCTCATCCAAAGCCTGAGCCAACCATTGCGTAATGCTCGTTTTACCGTTAGTCCCTGTTACACCAATCACCTTCAATTGTTTGCTTGGATGGTCGTACCATTGTGCAGATAATTCACCAACTTTTTCTGCCAGGTTTTCAATCGCAATGCATTTTGACTGATCTAGATATTGGGCACCAGGACCTGAAGGGTCGAATATTACTGCTGCTGCACCATTCTCCAATGCAGCATCAATAAATTGGCGACCATCTCGTAATGCATTGCCATGACCAACAGGATAAGCAAAAAAGATATCACCAGACTGAATCTGGCGACTATCCGCACTGACCTTAGCTGTACTATTTGCCAGGCTATGCAAGTGTTCAATCAGATGATTGGGTTCTATATTCAATGCTGCCCTCATCTTTTCAGAACCACCTGCTGCGTCTGTACATTTGCAGTACGAATCTCTTCGGGACTCTTGTCTTGCAAAACCATTTGCTTCACTTTGTTATCAGGCAATACATTGAGAGTATTCAGTGTTTCACTCACAATGGTTGAGAACACTGGTGCAGCAACCTCACCACCGTAGTGACCACCAACGGTTGGCTCATCAATCATGACTGCAACCACAATCCGTGGAGCACTGATCGGTGCTAAGCCAGCAAAGTAAGCGCGATACTTATTGCCATACCCTTTACCAACCAATTTATGTGCAGTCCCTGTCTTACCTCCAACTCTAAAGCCTTCAGCCTGAGCCTTAATGGCAGTACCACCGGGCTCAGTTACGGTCTCAAGCATGGTGCGCATTTCAATCGCAGTCTTCGCAGAAAGTACTCTCGTGCCTGGTTTGAAATTAGTACTACGCTCAATAGTGAGTGGTACTAATTCACCATTGCGTGCGAATACTGTGTAGGCCTGCGCTACCTGAAAGAGCGATGCAGAGATTCCGTAGCCAAATGCAATGCGCGCTTGATCGGTTGGCATCCACTTTTTAAATGGATGCACTGTTCCAGCAACAGCTCCAGGGAAGCCAATTTTTGGCGCCTGACCAAAACCAACTGCAGTATAAAAATCCCACATCTCTTCTGGGGACAGGCTGTTCATAGCAATTTTTGCAGTACCAATATTGCTGGATTTCTGAATAATCTCTGCAACTGTTAGATTTCCATAAGGGTGCGTGTCAGTAATGGGTTTAGGTCCGATAAGATACTTAGCACCAATCACCATATTGGTCTCTGGCTTTACTGCACCCTTTTCTAAAGCAATTGCAACCGTTAATGGCTTCATGGTTGAGCCAGGCTCAAATGTATCTGTCAGCACGCGATTGCGAAGCTGCTCACCCGTGAGATATTTACGATCATTTGGGTTATAACTTGGGTAATTAGCCAAGGCTAAAATTTCTCCCGTCTGCGTATCTAGAACTACAGCACCGCCAGCTTTAGCGTGGTGCTTCTCTACTGCATCCTTAACAGCGTTATAAGCTAGATACTGAATCTTGCTATCAATAGAGAGGTTTAAGTCCTTACCATTTTGTGGCAACTGCAAGATCGCCATTTCCTCAACAACACGACCTAAGCGATCAACCACTACACGCCTTTGACCGGGATGGCCAGCAAGCTCTTTCTCTCTAGAAAGCTCCATACCCTCTTGGCCGCGATCCTCAACATTCGTAAAGCCAACGACGTGTGCCATCGCTTCACCCTCTGGATAGAAGCGGCGATATTCATTATTTAAGCCAATACCCGGAATTTCTAATTGCTTAATTTGTTGTGCAATTGCTGGCTCAACCTGGCGCTTTAAGAAAATCTGCTTACGATCTTCTTTTAATTTTTTGCGCAACTCTGATTCACTCATCTGTAACAGACTGGCAAGCTTTTGCACTTTAACTGCAGCCAAATCATCAGGGACTGTATCGTTATAAGCAATCACAGACTTTGCTTCCAAGCTGGTAGCAATGACTTGACCATTGCGATCTAAAATTTTTCCACGACTTGCAGGTAACTCCAATTCGCGCTGAGTTCCTCGTACTCCTTTGGCTTCATAGAATGCGTTTCCTGGGCCCTGAATCCAGAAGGCACGCAGCAATAACATCATGAAAACGAAGAACAAAAGGAATAGCATTAAGCGCGAACGCCACATTGGCAGGCGCAATACTAAATTTGGTGAAGTAGAAAAACCAACTGGCCTCATTTAGCCTCCTTTAAGTACAAAGTACGTTCAGGAGAAATTGGGGACATGCGTAATTGATTACGGGCAACATCACGAATACGCGCAGACTTTGAAAGATTGCGTTGCTCATATTCCAAGCGTAACCAGTCTTGATTTAATTTACGCTCTTCAATTTGGGCGCGCTCTTGAGCAATAAATAGTTTTCGCGCACGTTGCTGTGCCGCTACTAGCGATAAGGCACAAATCAATAACAAAGCGAGCAAAGTCAAGGTGGCGCGATTCATGCAGATGCATCCATCCGTTTTTCGGCAATACGCATGATGGCTGAACGGGCACGTGGATTTTCTAGAACCTCAGCATCGCTTGGCTTAACGCGGCCAATAATTTCTAAGGCACTTTGTGGCAAATCCTTTTCACGCACAGGCAAACCACGAGGCACCTCTACTTTTGCATGCGCCTGTAGAAACTGTTTGACGATACGATCTTCCAGTGAATGAAAACTAATCACTACAAGTCTTGCTCCTGGCTTTAATAAGCTCAAAGCTGCTTTCAGGCCAAGTTCTAAATCCTCTAGCTCACGATTAATAAAAATGCGCAATGCTTGGAAAGTCCTGGTCGCTGGATCTTGACCAGCTTCACGTGTACGTACCACGCTAGCAACCAAACTCGCTAGTTGTGTGGTTGTTTTTGGGGACAAGCCTTCTTCTCGCTTTGCCACAATAGCTTTAGCGATCTGAAATGCAAAACGCTCTTCTCCGTAAGTCTTAATCACGTGCGTGATTTCCTCCTGCGGCGCCTGCTCCAACCACTCTGCAGCCGTTAAACCCTGATCTGTATTCATCCGCATATCGAGTGGACCTTCGCGCCGAAAGGAGAAGCCCCGATGCGCTTCGTCTACCTGTGGCGAACTGATTCCTAAATCCAACAAAATTCCATCGACCGATTCTGCTTGTGCATGCTGATCCATCTGCGCAAAACTGTCGTGCACAATGGTTAAACGTGGATCGTTGATTTGCTGTGCCACCGCAATCGCATCCAAATCCTTGTCGAAAGAAATCATGCGCGCAGATGAGGGTAGCTGTTTGAGTAAAGCTTGCGTGTGACCCCCGCGCCCAAACGTTCCATCGATTACCAGAATATTTTTCGCTGCGTTTTGTTTTTGAATAAGCGGGCCACTGATTAGCGCCGTCACCGCCTCGGCCAGCAATACTGGGCGATGAGTTATGTTCATAGCACCCTGTCATCAAAAATTAAATTGCTTGAGTGCTTCAGGCATGCCTAGTGCAATCGCAGCCTGTTCTTTTGCAGCGTATGTCGCTGCGTCCCATAATTCCAAGTGACTGCCCATACCAAGCAAGATCACTTCTTTTTCGATTCCTGCTGCTGCACGTAATTCGGGGCTCACTAAAATTCTGCCAGCATTATCCAAATCAATTTCTGCGGCATTACCAAGAAAAATTCTGCGCCACCAATGTGCGTCCATAGGAAGTTGCGCAACTCGGGCTCTGAAACTTTCCCACTCGGGTCTTGGAAATAGCAACAAGCAGCCATCTGGGTGTTTTGTGAGCGTAAGGCGACCTTCACCTTGAACTAGCAAGGCGTCACGATGCTTAGCTGGAACAGACATCCGGCCTTTTGCATCTAAATTGAGAGCTGAAGCACCTTGAAACACTATTTACCCCACTTTTTCACACTTCCTCCCACTTTAGAGGATCGTCTGAGGGGGGTCAAGTGTTTTTGGGTATTTTTTTAGGAAATTCTCTAGTGTTTACAAACACTTAGCGCTATGTGTTGATAAAATGGTGATAATAAAATAGCTACTTGAAACAATGGCTTGGAAAATATACTTAAGAATAGGTCTTAGCTATATGACTAGATAATGCTTAAATATACTGTATTTAAAAACAGTAGTATTCAAAAAATATATCATAATTAATCTGAAATTAAATCCCCTGATTAATTTGGACTAAATCGCAAATATCAATTTCAAATTTTGTAAGCAGCTGTTGTCATCACCTTGGACATTGCTTGCATTATTTTTTGAACTGGCTCAGGCAAAGTCGCTCCACCTGCATGCAAGGCTGCTTGCCCATGTTCGATTTCATCAATCCGCATTTGATCAACGATCGCACGCGAGCGATGATCTTCTTCAGGCAATTTTTTGAGGTGGCTCTCAAGATGACTTTCAACTTGTTTTTCAGTTTCAGCAACAAAACCTAAACTCCACTTATCACCCGCTAAGCCTGCTGCCAGGCCGATCGCAAAGGATCCTGCATACCAAAATGGATTGAGATAACTGGTGTGCGAACCAAGCTCTTTAAGACGAGTTTCACACCAAGCCAAATGATCTACTTCTTCTTGACCGGAGTGATTGAGCATCTCTTTAATTTCTGAATTTCTGGCAACTAATTTTTGTGATTGATACAAAGCTTGTGCACACACTTCACCAACGTGATTAATCCGCATCAACCCTGCTGCATGCTTTCGTTGTTCAGAATCTAATGCGGCATTTGCGCCAAGCTCTGAACCAGGAGTAGGTCTTTGCGCATTTGCTCCGCCAACAACCGAACGCAATGCGGTATCAAACTCAACAATGAAGCGGTCTATTGGGGTCATATACGGAAAATTAAACCAGAACTTCAGCTTTACAGCTTTGCTTGGTCTTTAATCCTAGCTCTGCCAAGAGCTCACGGTCTTCTTCTGCCTCTGGATTACCAGTAGTGAGTAATTGCTCACCATAGAAGATTGAATTAGCGCCGGCCATAAAGCACATGGCCTGAACAGCCCTGCCTAATTGTTGACGACCAGCTGATAAGCGCACGCGAGCCTTAGGCATGGTGATGCGAGCTACTGCAATGGTTCTCACAAACTCCAAAGGATCTAAAGGCTTCTGATCAGCCAAAGGTGTTCCAGCAACAGGCACTAAGTGATTGATGGGAACAGACTCAGGATAAGGGCTCAAATTTGCTAAACGAGCCAAGAAAGCAGCTCGCTGTTCACGGGACTCGCCCATGCCCACAATGCCGCCGCAGCAAACCGACATGCCAGCTGCACGGACATTGGAAATCGTATCCAAGCGGTCCTGGTACCCCCGTGTAGAAATTACTGAACGATAAAAATCTTCACTGGTATCAAGGTTATGGTTATAAAAATCTAAGCCCGCCTCTTGTAGCGCCAAAGCTTGATCAGCCTCTAACATGCCCAAGGTGGCACAAGTTTCTAAGCCCAAAGCTTTGACACCCTTAATCATTGCAGCGACTTTTTCAATATCGCGATCTTTAGGCTCTCGCCAAGCCGCGCCCATGCAGAAGCGGTTTGATCCTGCCGCTTTAGCAGCTCTAGCGGCCTCTAAAACCTCCTCCAAGCCCATCAACTTCTCAGCCTTAACGTCAGTGTCATAGCGCGCCGCCTGCGGGCAATAGCTGCAATCCTCAGGGCAGCCACCGGTCTTAATGGACAACAAGGTAGCCAACTCCACATCGCCTTCAGGGAAATTGATTTTATGAGTCTCTTGAGCCTTGAGCATTAATTGATCAAAAGGCAAGGCAAACAATGCTTCAATTTGGGCCACGGTCCACCCACCGGAGGCATCTACCTCTTTGCGTAAATTAGCCATAGATTTGACTAAGGTAAGAGGTTTTTCAGCAGTTTGGGAGTCCAACATGGGCAAATTCCAGAAAATAGATCAATTCAAGGCATAAACATAACAGATACAAGCCGGCAATTGGAAAAACTAGTGGTCAAATATCAAACATGAAGGTTATTTCTGATTTAAATCAACCCACTCTCGTTGATCGCAGCCTGGCTGCCGTTTGGCACCCCTGCACTCAGATGAAACATCACGAGTCTTTTCCCCTGATTGCCATCACCAAAGGCAAGGGTCCGTGGCTCTATGACGAACAGGGAAACGCCTTACTTGATTGCATCAGCTCTTGGTGGACCAATTTATTTGGCCACTCAAATCCAAGGATTAATCAAGCCATTATTAATCAGCTAGAAAAAATTGAGCATGTCATGCTTGCGGGTTTTACACATCAACCAGTGGTTGAGCTCTCGGAAAAACTTTCCGCCCTGACAAACGGAAATTTAGGCCACGTCTTCTATGCATCAGACGGCGCATCTGCAGTAGAAATTGCGTTGAAGATGAGTCACCATTTTTGGCAACTGAATGGTAAACCGCAAAAGAAAAAATTTGTCTGCTTAGAAAATGGTTATCACGGAGAAACGCTAGGCGCATTAGCAGTGACCGATGTTGCTATTTTTCGGGAAGCCTATGGATCACTCTTGCAAGATGTGTATACCGTCACATCACCTGATGCACGCAAAGCAAAATCTGGCGAGAGTCCAATAGCTGTAGCAAAATATGCTGCGGCTGAACTAGAGCAGTTATTTAAAAAAGAACATCAACATATTGCCGCCATCATCATTGAGCCCCTAGTGCAATGCGCTGGACAAATGGCAATGTATTCCCCAGAATATCTTCGGCTTGTAAGAGACTTATGCAATCGCTATGAGGTGCATCTCATAGCCGATGAGATCGCTGTGGGTTGTGGGCGAAGTGGGAAGTTTTTTGCTTGTGAACATGCTGGCATTTGGCCAGACTTTCTAACTCTATCTAAAGGTATTAGCGGCGGCTACCTTCCTCTCTCGGTTTGTATGACTACCAACACAATTTATCGTGCTTTTTATAGTGATAAAACGCAACAAGGCTTCTTGCATTCACACTCATACACTGGAAACCCACTAGCTTGCTCAGCAGCACTAGCCTGCTTAGCAATTTTTGAAACTGAAAATGTTTTAGAAAAAAATATTGGACGCTCACAAGATTTAGCGAATGCTTTTGCGTGGGCAAAAGCAGATTCTCGAATAGAGCACTGGCGCCAGCAAGGGATGATTCTGGCTTTTGATCTTAAGAATGAATATCTTAAAAATCCAAGCACCTTTCCACGCGAAATGTTCTCTAAAGGTTTGGAAGAAGGGGTTCTGATTAGACCAATCGGTAATACGATTTATGTCATGCCACCCTACATTCTGTCTACTGAAGAAGCAATACACATGGGAAATGCTATTAAGTTTGCACTCGAGAAGGCTTTGGCATGACAAGTTCATTTAGCGCCTTAAAGCTTGCGCAAGAACAAATTGCAGCCTTAGATGTGCAACTGCTCAAACGGAATTTACGTGTCACACAATCCCCTTGTGACACCAGAGCAACTATAGATGGCAGGCAACTGAAGGTCTTTTGCAGCAACGATTACCTTGGGCTTGCCAATCACCCAGAATTAGTAAATGCCTTAGCACAAGGTAGCCAAAAATATGGTGTTGGTAGTGGTGCTTCGCATTTAATCAGCGGTCATAGTGCAGCACATGAGCTACTTGAAAAGCAGTTAGCTTCTTTTCAAGAGAAGCATATCCCCAAAGTACGTGCCTTATTTTTTAGCACTGGCTACCTAGCTAATCTTACCGCCATTACTGGCCTAGCTAGACTTGCTGAGCGTGGAGATCTGAGTATTTACTCCGCCAAACTCAATCACGCTTCGCTGATTGATGGAGTTCGATTGGCAGCTGCGCAAATGCATGCCACAGTCAACTTGTTTGATCACACTGAGCTTACTTCATTAACTGAGCTACTCAAAAAAGATACAGCATCTCTTAAACTCATTATCACTGATGGTGTCTTTAGCATGGATGGCGATCTAGCACCAGTTAAAGCATTACTGCAGATAGCAGAACAATACGATGCCCTGTTAATAGTTGATGATGCCCATGGTTTTGGGGTACTAGGTAAGCAAGGACATGGCATCTTAGAGCAAGAAAATATTCATTCTGATCGCATCATTTATATCGGTACCTTAGGGAAAGCTGCTGGGGTCAGCGGTGCTTTTATTTGTGCTCAAGATTCTTTTATTGAATGGCTCATTCAAAAGGGTCGCCCCTATATTTACAGTACTGCAACCCCACCTGCTATCGCGCACACATTACTCAAAAGCCTTGAGATCATTGCAAGTGACAAGGGCATAAAACGTCGTACACAACTAAATCAGCTCATCAAACTTTGGCAGGACGAAATGGTATTTTTAGAATGGCAAAAGGGCTCTTCCTGCACGCCTATTCAACCAGTTCTCGTGGGTAGCAATGCCAATGCGCTCATGGCAGCAAAGTTATTAGATGAAGCAGGTTATTGGATTCCAGCAATTCGTCCACCAACAGTGCCTGTTGGTAGCGCACGCTTACGGATTACTTTTTCTGCAAATCATAGCGCCGATGATTTACGTAAACTCATCACTACCTTAAAAAGGATAGAACAAGAAATTCATCAAAAGGCTGCTCATGACTAAGATGACTGGTTTTTTTGTAACGGGTACCGATACTGAAGTTGGTAAAACTTTGGTTAGTGGTGCGCTGATTCTCAAGTTACGTAAACAAGGGAAACAAGCTATTGGCTTTAAACCTGTCGTTGCTGGAACATATCAAAGTACCAGTGGCAGCATTCTCAACGAAGATCTAGAAACTTTACGGATTGCTTCCGAGCTAGCGCCAGGCCAATTAAGCTTATCTCCTTATGTTTTAGATATGCCGGTAGCTCCCCATTTGGCTGCGGTAAATAAAGGTATTACCCTAGACTTGAAGACCATCATGCAAGCGCTTGATGAAATTCAAAAGCACAGTGATTGTCTTGTTATCGAAGGGGCTGGCGGATTTTTAGTTCCACTAAATCATGATGAAGATTTAGGCGATCTTGCGCAGCAAATCAATTTGCCAATCATTTTGGTGATTGGCATGAAGTTAGGATGTATTAATCATGCTCTACTAACTCAAGAAGCGATTAAAGCCCGTGGTTTAAAAATTGCAGGGTGGATTGCTAACTCCCTAACAAATAATGAAATGCCCCTACTAAAAGAAAATATTGCTACGTTAGAAGCAAAAATCAATGCACCCTTTTTAGGACTAATCCCCTCCTTGCCTAAAACACTTCAAAAATCTCATAACAGCCCTTATTCAATAGAAGCACTTGATTTTGCTGCACAGCACATCCAAATAACAAGTAATTAAAGCCCCTAGAGCAAGTCCTAAGATGAAACTGGTGGGAGTTTCAGATAAGATAAAGGGATGCATTTACTCCCTGAAATCCTTGATTCTGCAAAAGCTATACAAGATATTCGTCGCAACATTCACGCTCATCCTGAATTACGCTTCGAAGAAAATCGCACGTCTGACTTAGTTGCAGAAGCGCTTTCCAGTTGGGGGATTACGGTTTACCGAGGCATGGGTAAAACAGGTGTTGTTGGTCGTCTTGATGGCGATTTAGGTTCCGGAAAAATGATTGGCTTGCGGGCTGATATGGACGCACTCCCATTACAAGAGCACAACAATTTTGAGCATGCTTCTCGCAATCCCGGAAAGATGCATGCCTGCGGTCACGATGGTCACACTGCAATGCTTTTAGGTGCTGCCCAATATCTATCAAATCATCGCGACTTCAAAGGGACTGTGATATTTATTTTCCAGCCCGGCGAAGAAGGCGGTGCTGGTGCCAAAGAAATGATTAAAGATGGGCTCTTTAAACAATTTCCTTGTGATGCTGTTTTTGGGTTACACAATTGGCCAGGCCTAGGCGAAGGTCACTTTGGAGTTACTCCTGGTCCTATGATGGCTTCAAGCAACGCTTTTGAAATTACCATTACCGGTAAGGGTGGTCACGCTGCACTACCTCACAATAGCGCTGACCCAGTACTTACTGGAGCGCAAGTCGTGTTAGCACTCCAAAGTATCATTACTCGTAATAAGCGTCCAGTCGATGCAGCAGTTCTCTCAGTCACGCAGTTTCATGCGGGCGAAACAAGTAATGTCATTCCTGACAGCGCCTTTATTGGCGGCACTGTCAGAACATTCACCTTGGAAGTACTAGATTTAATGGAGCAACGACTTCGTGAAATTGCACACAGTGTCGCAAGCGCATTTGATTGCAAAGCTGAAATTTCTTTTAAGAGAAGCTATCCGCCATTGATTAATCATGATGCTGAAGTTCAGTTTGCCAGCGAGGTAATGAGCGAATTAGTCGGCAAACAAAACGTCAATACAAATATTGATCCCACAATGGGCGCAGAAGATTTTGCCTTTATGTTGCTAGAGAAGCCAGGATGCTATGTATTTTTAGGCAATGGAGATGGAGATCACCGCTCTACAGGTCATGGCATGGGCCCATGCCATCTCCATAATCCCTCTTATGACTTTAACGATACATTAATTCCGGTAGGTGTGAGCTACTGGGTAAAGCTCGCGCAACGCTATCTAGAAAAAAGTTAAACCCTTAAGAGTTAGTAAATTTAGCTGGACGTTTTTCTATAAATGCGGCCATGCCTTCTTTTTGATCATTCGTTCCAAAGCAAGTGTGGAACAAGCGACGCTCAAAATGGATCCCCTGTGAAAGCGTAGTTTCATAAGCAGTGTTAACTGCTTCTTTGACCATCATTGCTGTTAGTAATGGCATATCAGCAATCTCTTTAGCAATTATTTTTACTTCTTTTAATAAATCTGCTTTTGGAAAGACTCGAGATACCAAGCCTGAACGTTCAGCCTCTGCAGCATCCATCATCCTTCCAGTTAAAGCTAAATCCATTGCTTTCGCTTTAGAAACTGCACGTGGCAAACGTTGCGTACCGCCAGCACCAGGGATAATTCCCAACTTAATTTCTGGTTGCGCAAACTTGGCATTATCTGCAGCCATGATGGTGTCACACATCATGGCCAATTCACATCCGCCTCCAAGTGCATAGCCCGATACTGCAGCAATCACAGGCTTACGAACTTTTTGCATATGCTCCCAATTACGGGAAATAAAATTATGACGATATACATCTTGCAAGTTACGCTTCGCCATTGATGCAATATCAGCACCGGCAGCAAATGCCTTTTCACTACCTGTCACAATGATGCAACCAATATTGTCATCTGCATCAAATGTAAGTAATGCCTCGCCTAACTCATCCATTAGCTGATCATTTAGTGCATTGAGAACTTCAGGGCGATTTAAGATAATGGTAGCAACCTTGCCATCAACCTCAGTCAAAATTGTTTTGTAGTTCATGGATTTCTTTCCTGTATGTAATCAATTAACGCGGCAACAATAGCCACATCTTGCCATTTTGTTTCATGCGACCAGCCATTTCTCCTGCAGCATCACCGGATCCCCAATAGTAATCAGCCCTGACGCCGCCCACAATGGCTTTACCAGTATCCTGGGCCATTACTAACTTTTGCAAGGGTTCAGCACTCAAAGGTTTGGTGGTAGCAAGAAATACTGGGGCACCCAAGGGTATCGATTGCGGATCAATCGCAATACTGCGCTCACCGGTTAATAACACCCCAAGGGCGCCAATAGTGCCAGATGTCTCTTTAAAAAAGACAAAACGGGGATTGGCGTTGAGCATTTCATTCACGCGCTCAGGATTGCGTTTGGCCCATTGCGAAATACCCTGCATAGTGGCTTCTTTACTTGTAATCTCTTTGCGATCAAGCAACCATTGTGCTGAAGATTTAAAGGGTTGCTCATTCGTTCCAGCAAACCCTAACTGCAATATTGTGCCGTTTTCAAGACGAATTTTTCCTGAACCCTGTATTTGCATGGAGGCTGCTTCAACAGGATCTTGCACCCAAGCAATTTCCGATCCTTTTAAAACGCCTGAACTCATCAGCTCTGCACGCGTTGGACCTGGATTAGGTTTAGATTTTCGCCATGTATTTGGATACGCATAAAGCGGCACACTGTAAGTGCTTGTTCGTGTTTGTGAGCCATTCATCATGGGTTCGTAGTAACCAGTAATTAAACCTGTCTCACTGCCTGAGTTATTTCGGATTTCATAGGCCTGGAAGTTGCTTTCAAAATATCGACGGATTGCTTGAGGATCCCGCGAAGATAGGCTTGCAGCTTGCGTACACACCTGACGCCAATTCACCTCTCCACCTCGCTTACGTAATACATCACAACTTTTTAGCCACGCAGACCAAGCTTGAGATAAATCATCTTCTTGCCAGCCTGGCAAGGCTTGCCAAGATACTGCATTAAATCTCGCTATCGATGAACTATAAGATGTCGGTGATACACCAGAGTCGCTAGATCGATAAGCTGTGCCTCGGGTAGGGGGTGTTGAACACCCAACAACTAAGCTCGCAATTAGAATAGCGAATAGACTTACTTGAAATAACTTAAATTTAAAAATCATGATTGCCAATTTACTCGATGAATACCCAATGCTGCTCTTTATAATAGAAGGCGCTATCGCTTTAGGACTGTTGCTATTTATTGTCCTATGGACGGGCAAAGGGAAAAAATAGTTTTTCCAAACACTTCGCTCTAATGTAAGGTTCGGGGCATTACTAGGGCAAATTCAGGAATTAATGCCTGGAAAAACTGCGCCTCCTCAGTAACGCAAAAGTACTCACCTCGCATAGTTCCTGCTGGTGTGGGTAAAGTGGCCCAACTGGTGTACTCAAATTGCTCTCCGGCACGCAATAAGGGTTGTTGGCCAACCACGCCTAAACCACGCACCTCCTGAACATCATTGTCCCCATCGGTAATGAACCAATGGCGGGCAATTAGCTGAACACTGGAGGTACCAGCATTGCGAATAGTGACCGTATAAGCAAACGCAAATTGACGATTATCGGGGTCAGATTGCTCTGGAAGGTACTGGGCTTTGACCGTAATACTAATTTCATGAGGATTCATGCTCGAATTCTGCTCCATCCCAAGGCCAACTGCAAGCTAGAATCTAGGGATGGAAAGCCAAAAATCAACTCTAAATCGTCAATTCGTCATTGCCCCCTCGATTCTGTCAGCTGACTTTGCCTGTCTAGGTAAGGAAGTCCAAGATGTTCTGGCAGCGGGTGCCGATTGGATTCACTTTGATGTGATGGATAACCATTTCGTCCCTAACCTCACAATTGGCCCACTGGTTTGTGAGGCTATTCGTCCATATGCCATGAAAAATGGCAAGCCTGCAATGATCGATGTTCACCTCATGGTTGAACCTGTGGATCGTATCGTGCCTGATTTTGCAAAAGCTGGCGCAAACTTAATTAGCTTTCACCCTGAGGCAAGTCCTCACGTGAATCGCACTCTTAATTTAATTCGTGATCAAGGCTGTCAAGCGGGTCTGGTATTAAACCCTGCAACACCACTTGATCATTTAGATCACACCCTAGAATTAATCGACTTAGTACTGCTCATGTCTGTCAATCCAGGATTTGGTGGTCAATCTTTTATTCCAAGCACCCTCAATAAGATTGAACAAGTTCGTACACGCTTAGATCGTTACGAAGCTCAAACAGGTCGCCACATTCGTCTTGAAGTAGACGGCGGAATCAAGGTGGATAACATTGCGCAGGTTGCGCAAGCGGGTGCCGATACCTTCGTTGCTGGCTCAGCCGTTTTTGGAAAAGAAAATTACGCCCAAGTAATTGAGGCAATGCGCACTGAATTAGGAAAGATTGGAAAAGCCTAATGCAGCGCGAAGAATTTCACGCCCTAACCAAACAGGGTTTCAATCGCATTCCTCTTGTTAAAGAGGTTCTTGCTGATTTAGAAACGCCGCTATCGCTCTATGTCAAACTGAGTCAAGCCTTTGGTGAGAAAAATACCTACCTACTCGAGTCCGTATTAGGTGGTGAGCGTTTTGGCCGATTCTCCTTTATTGGTCTATCCGCTAAAACGATTATCAGAACGGTTGGCACTCCCTCAGCACCAGTCAATGAAGTACTCACTGACGGAAAAGTAGTAGAGAGTAATACCGATAATCCGCTAGATTTTGTAGACGCTTATTTCAAACGCTTTAAGGTTGCCGTTCAAGTAGGTCTGCCGCGTTTTTGCGGCGGTCTTGCTGGCTACTTTGGCTATGACACTGTTCGGTATATTGAATCACGCTTAGCGAAACATCATTTGCCAGATGAACTCGGGGTGCCTGATATTCAGCTCATGCTTACTGAAGAGTTAGCGGTGATTGATAACGTCGCTGGCAAGATTTACTTCATTGTCTATGCAGACCCCAGTATTACCGAGGGCTTTGAAAAAGCCCAAGACCGCTTAACAGAATTGCTTACTTGCCTGGGTAAACCAGCGAATATGCCGGCATCATTGCCGAGCACAAAGACAGATTTAATTCGTAAATTTAAGACTTCAGATTTTGAAGATGCAGTACGTAAAACCAAAGAATATATTTTGGCTGGTGACTGTATGCAGGTCGTGATTGGTCAACGAATTAGCAAGCCCTTTACCGACTCACCATTAGCGCTATACAGAGCACTTCGCTCTCTGAACCCCTCGCCTTATATGTATTTTTATAATTTTGGCGATATGCAAATTGTGGGTTCATCCCCAGAGATTCTCGTGCGACAGGAAAAACGCGCTGCTGAAAAGATTGTGACGATTCGTCCGCTTGCAGGCACCCGTCCCCGCGGTGCTAGCCCAGAAGAAGACGAGCGTCTAGCTAAAGAGTTGCTTGCAGATCCCAAAGAAATTGCTGAGCATGTCATGCTGATTGACCTTGCTCGTAATGACGTTGGTAGAATCGCCAAGACAGGATCTGTAAAAGTCACTGATTCCATGTCAATCGAAAAGTATTCTCATGTGCAGCATATTGTTAGCTCGGTAGAGGGTGAACTATTAGACAATATGAGCAATATGGACGTCTTACGCGCAACCTTCCCAGCAGGCACACTCTCTGGCGCACCTAAAATTCGTGCCATGGAAATTATTGACGAGATGGAAATTGTAAAGCGCGGTATTTATGGTGGTGCAGTTGGATACCTTTCCTTCTCAGGCGATATGGATGTGGCGATTGCCATTCGCACTGGTGTCATTCGTGATGGCATGCTGCATTCTCAGGCAGGTGCCGGTGTTGTAGCTGACTCTGACCCAACTGCCGAATGGAAAGAAACTGAAGCTAAAGCCCGCGCAGTATTAACAGCCGCAGAATTAGTACAAGGAGGACTCGATGCTCCTCATGATTGATAACTACGATTCCTTTACTTATAACCTCGTGCAATATTTTGCCGAACTAGGTGAAGAGGTAAAAGTATTTCGGAATGATGAAATCGCAGTAGAAGATATTGCAAAACTAAATCCTGCACGTATTTGTATTTCTCCTGGGCCATGCAGCCCAGCGGAAGCTGGCATCTCGGTAGAGACTATCAAACGCTATGCAGGACAAATTCCGATTCTAGGAGTATGTCTTGGCCATCAAGCTATCGGTGAGGCTTTTGGGGGCAAGGTGATTCGCGCCCAAAAGGTGATGCATGGTAAGACTGACTCTATTCATCACACAGGTGTGGGTGTATTCAAAAACTTGCCAGACCTATTTAAAGTCACCCGCTATCATTCGCTCGCCATCGAAAAGAGCTCCCTGCCTGCAGTATTAGAAGTGACGGCTACATCTTCGGATGGGGAAATCATGGGCGTGCGCCATCGCGAACTCACAGTTGAAGGTGTTCAATTCCATCCTGAATCTATTCTTTCTGAGCATGGTCACGCCCTGCTTAAAAATTTCTTACTCAATAAGTAAATAGCGCTATGCCAATTACTCCACAAGCAGCACTTCAACGTTGTATCGAACATTATGAACTTTCTCATGAAGAAATGACTGCCATGATGAGACTCATCATGAGCGGTGAAATGTCACCTGAGTTAGTGGCTGGACTATTAGTGGCTCTTCGCACTAAAAAAGAAACTGTTGGAGAAATAGTCGCTGCTGCACGAGTGATGCGTGAATTTGCAACTACCGTTCATGTAGATGACCGTACTCATTTAGTTGACGTTGTAGGTACAGGTGGCGATGGCGCGCACACTTTCAATATCTCAACTGCAGCTATGTTTGTAGCTGCTGGGGCTGGGGCCAAAATTGCTAAGCACGGTAATCGTAGTGTGAGCAGCAAATCTGGCAGCGCTGATGTACTCGAAGCATTAGGCGTAAACCTGGGACTTTCCGCAGAGCAAGTTGCCAAATGTATTTCTACAGTAGGTGCCGGCTTTATGTTTGCACCAAACCATCACCCTGCTATGAAAAACGTCGTACCAATTCGCAAACAATTGGGTGTGCGGACTATTTTTAATATCTTAGGGCCGCTTACCAATCCTGCAGATGCCAAAAGAATCTTGATGGGTGTATTTCATCCGGATCTTGTAGGAATTCAGACTCGGGTATTGCAAGCTCTAGGCATGGAGCATGCGCTTGTAGTTTATGGTCTAGATGGTCTAGATGAGATCTCCCTAGAGGGTCCTACTCTTGTAGGTGAACTTAAGGACGGCGTTGTTCGTGAATATGAAATTCATCCAAAAGACTTTGGATTGAATACTGCTCTCACAAATAGCTTCAAAGTAGCTAATGCAGAAGAGTCTAAAAAAATGGTAATAGATGTGATCAACAACAAGCTAGGTGCGGCAAGCGACATTGTGTGCCTGAATGCAGGTGCAACCCTCTATGTTGCTGGTGTAGCCCAAGATATAGCTTCTGGTGTGCAAATGGCTAAAGCCGCAATTGCATCCGGCGCAGCGCGTAAGAAGTTAGACGCCTTTATTGCAGCAACCCAAGCTAAATAATTACTCATGAGCGATATCCTCGATAAAATTGTTGCAAGCAAGAAAATTGAGCTTGCTAATAACTTGAAGCATCTGTCTCTTGGCAATCAACGCGAGATTGCCCAATTTAATAATCAGGATGCGCTACTCAAACCGCGCGGGTTCATTCACGCAATTGAAAATAAAATTTCCACTGGAAAAGCTGCCGTTATTACTGAAATTAAAAAGGCGAGCCCAAGCAAGGGAGTCCTGCGAGAAAATTTTAAGCCTACTGAAATTGCTCAGTCTTATGAAAAGCATGGTGCAGCTTGTTTATCAGTTCTCACTGATAAGGACTACTTTCAGGGCTGCAACGCCTATCTTCAAGAAGCTAGAACTGCTTGCAGTATTCCCGTGCTGCGTAAAGATTTCACGATAGATCCATATCAAATCTATGAAGCTCGTGCGATTGGTGCTGATGCAATTCTCTTAATCGTAGCCTGCCTAGAACTCAATCAAATGAAAGAGCTTGAGGCTTGTGCCCATGACTTAGGCCTAGATGTTTTAGTTGAGGCTCACAATGCTCCTGAACTAGAGCAAGCCATGGAACTCAAAACATCCTTACTTGGTATTAATAATCGGAATCTCAAGACTTTTGAGGTCACATTACAAACGACACTCTCACTTTTGCCACTGGTTCCCAAAGGAAAAATTTTGGTTACAGAATCTGGGATATTGGGTAATGCTGATGTGAAACTGATGCGTGATAATCAGGTGAATGCATTTTTAGTTGGTGAAGCATTTATGCGCGCTACCGACCCAGGGACTGCTCTTAGTGCTCTATTCTCTTAGTCTTATTCAATATATCAAGCCCATACTTCACTAGGGCGATCAGCAGTATCGAACCCAATACATCCCCGATGAACATCACTAGAAAGTGATTAAAGGTCCCCGTATTTTCGAGACCTTCAGCAGCATACCAAAGCTGGTGCAAGCTAGCGCTCAAGAGGGCATAAATAAAAATACAGGAAATTAATTTCTGCAAACTCAGATTGCCAAGGTCATTTTGCAGATCAGTATTGCTAATCACAAAGACCCTAGCAATATAAGGGGAAAACCCCGAAACTAAACCAATACCTAGACAAAGAGTTAAGTCGTGAGAAAACTCACCAAGGTAGCTAATCAAAAATGATGCTAAAACAATCCCAATGGCGCCTGGAAGTCCAAAAATTAAGGTTAAAAATAAACGCAGACCTACTGGCAAATAAATCCAGTTAACGCCTAGACTAAATATAAGCTCACTTGTCAGCCAGTTATTTACGTAGAAAAGAGATGTGTACGATAGCGCACTAATTACAAGTGCAAAAGTGACCTCAGAAAGCATTCCCAATTGTTTACTCATTCCATCGATTATGAATCCTTTCGATAACGAGTAACAGTTGTGAAAATTAAGCCAAGGGTATACACTGATACTTGCTATACAGCTAATATTAATTCACTACACAACAACATACTCCTAAATAATGGCCGCCGCTAAGTCCCCATCTTATATTCGCTTTCTCAATTTGATTGAGGCCTTAGACCGTATTAACCCTGGCAAGAAACTGGACTATATTGAAGAAAGTCTCTTAGACAAGATTGTTACTTGTTCACATTTAAAAGGGTCAGTATTGGTAGGTGATTTAATCTCCCTCGCGGAGCTGGGCTCGCAAGCGACATTACATGGTCGCGTGAAGAATCTGAGCGCGATGGGTTATATCAAGATGGCCTCAAATACTGATGGGCGTAAAAAAGAAGTATTACCAACAAAGTTAGCAATCAAGCGCTATGAAGAAATCTCTAAGTGCTTAGAGAAAGCTGCTAAGTATGCTTAAGTTCTTTTCGCTTCAATAAAAAAGCCCTTATGAAAAGGGCTTTTTTATTAATCAAGAGATATATCGCTTACTTAGACATTGAATAAGAAGTTCAACACATCCCCATCCTTAACGACGTATTCCTTGCCTTCGGCCCGCATCTTACCAGCCTCTTTAGCACCAGCCTCACCTTTAAACTGAATGAAGTCATCGTAAGCAATCGTTTGTGCGCGGATGAAACCCCGCTCAAAGTCTGTGTGAATAACGCCTGCTGCTTGTGGTGCAGTATCACCTAGATGAATGGTCCATGCGCGCACTTCTTTAACACCAGCAGTGAAGTAAGTTTGCAAACCAAGCAATGAATACCCTGCACGAATCACGCGATCTAAGCCAGGCTCTTCCATACCTAAATCAGCCAGAAATTCTGTCTTATCAGCATCATCAAGATCTGCAATCTCAGCCTCAATCGCTGCACAAACAGCAACTACCGGAGCATTTTCTTTTGCAGCATGCTGCTTTACCGCCTCCAGATGAGGATTATTGGTAAAGCCATCCTCTTTTACGTTAGCAACATACATTGCTGGTTTTGCAGTGATTAAACATAGCGGCTTAATCAACAGTAATTCATCTTCAGTTAAATTCAGGCTGCGCACCGGTAGAGCAGAATCTAAATGGGCTAGCACTTTAGTCAGAACAGCAACTAAGGCTGCCGCTTCTTTATCATTACCTGACTTCGCAGCCTTACTGGAGCGATTGAGTGTTTTCTCAACAGTAGCCAAATCTGATAAAGCCAATTCAGTATCAATCACGCCAATATCGGCAATCGGGTCAATCTTACCGGCGACGTGAATGATATTCGGATCCTCAAAACAACGGACTACATGGGTAATGGCATCAGTTTCCCGAATATTCGCTAAAAATTGATTGCCAAGGCCCTCACCTTTGGAGGCGCCAGCGACCAAACCAGCAATATCGACAAACTCGACGGCAGCCGGCAGGATGCGTTCAGGTTTCACAATCTCAGCCAGGGCAGCTAGACGGTGGTCAGGAACCTCAACCACGCCTACATTGGGCTCAATCGTGCAGAAAGGGTAGTTTTCCGCAGCGATCCCAGCTTTGGTAAGCGCGTTAAAGAGGGTAGATTTGCCGACGTTAGGCAGGCCGACGATGCCACATTTCAAAGACATGAGCTTATTGTAAAGGGACGCAATTCGATATCATCGAGTTATGTCGGAAGTTCACCTAAGTCACCCATCCAAAACCCCTGCGCAATCTGCCAAAATCCGCTCTGCTGACGTTGTGGTTGTCGGCGGAGGCATTGCTGGCAAGGCTTGCGCACTTGGTCTAGCTCAGCTTGGGCTAAACACCATTGAGATTGCTCCGGATCTGAGCCAGATCACCCCCGCACCGCAAGGATTGGAGTGGGGCCAACGAATCTATGCCTTTTCTCCAAGCACTCAAAAACTATTAGCCCATTTGCAAATTTGGGATGCACTAGACCATAGTCGAATACAGTCGGTGCGCGATATGCGGATTTATGGTGATCGTGGCGAAAAAAATGATCAGCTCCATCTTTCTGCGTTTGAAGCGGGTAGCTCTCAGTTAGCCTGGATTGGAGAATCCGATTTGATTGAGCACACACTTGATCAGGCCTCTCGCTTTCAAAATAAGTTAGAGCGGATTAGCGATGTGATTAATAAGATTGAAGTTGATACAGATGGGAGTACGCTTCACTTAAAAAATGGTGGTGCCATTCGTGCGCAACTTGTGGTTGCTGCTGATGGAGCAAATTCACCCATTCGGTCTGAACTTGGTATTGCAGTAAGCGAAGAGAGTTACTCACAAAGTGCTGTGGTTGCAAATTGGACTTGCACATATCCACATCTTGAAACAGCTTTTCAATGGTTTTTACCTGGGGGCGATATTGTGGCAATGCTGCCCTTACCTGGTAAACAAGTGTCAATGGTGTGGTCAACCTCGCCTGAGCATGCTGCAGATCTTTTAAAACTAGATCAAGCCCAATGGCAAGAGCAATTTAACTCAATTGCGAATGGTGCAATTGGGAAACAATTAGGCGAACTCAGTCTCAACTCAACTCCAGTCGCATTTCCATTGAGAAAGATACGGGCAACACGTTTTATTGGCCCGGAGGCAACGCCCAAGGTTGTGCTCATTGGTGATGCAGCCCATGTGATGCATCCACTAGCAGGACAAGGTCTTAACTTAGGCTTGCGGGATGTTGCGGTATTACTCAACATTCTTGGTAAACGTGAATCTTTTCGCTCACCAAGCGATACAGTATTACTACGTCGCTACGAGCGTCAACGCCAGGGCGATACAAGCGCACTTTTATGGGTTACTGACAAACTCAAGAAATTATTTTCTGCCAGTAGTAACACGGAACGTCAACTACGTAACTGGGGGCTTGGCATAGTTAACAAAAGCCATTTTATTAAACAGCGTCTAATTGAGCGCGCCTTAGGGGACATTGATTTTGAATAAATTACTATCCGTCGTAGTAGTTGCCTGTATCACTCTACTTTTCTCCGGCATTGTCAATGCACAGACTGAGCAGCAGATCAAAACCGAGATACAAAAAAGGCTGGGGGCAAATGTAAAAGTGAAGAGCGTAACAGCAGCGCCAGTCCCTGGTTTATATGAAGTATTGGTTGGTAATGAATTTTTTTATACAGATGCCTCAGCAAAATACCTCATACAAGGTGAAATCATTGAACTGGCTAGCGGAAAAAATATTACCGAACAAAGGCAGGCTGACTTAAACCGCATTAAGTGGGCAGATTTAAACCAAGCCAATGCCATCAAAACCGTTCGCGGTAACGGCAGCCGTCAGCTGGCAGTATTTTCAGATCCCAATTGTGGCTACTGTAAGCGTTTAGAAAAGTCTATGCAGCAATTAGAGAATGTCACTATCTACACTTATCTCATTCCCATTTTGTCTGCAGACTCTACCCAAAAATCAAAGCAAATCTGGTGCGCCGCAGATCCCTATAAGGCTTATATTGATTGGATGATTAACGGTATTAGCCCTAGTGGGAAAAGTGACTGCAACACTCCACTAGATAAGAATCTCGCTTTTGCGAAAACCTATGGCATCACCGGAACGCCCACTCTTTTCTTTACTGATGGCAGTCGCTTTCCTGGAGCAGTTCAAATTACCGATATTGAAAAGAAATTTAGTTCGCTGAAGTAAATATCATGAATAAGGCAGATCTACCAGCAATTCAATACACCGTATGGCCGGCTGACCTTTATGGTCATCGCTACCAGGTGAAATTGCAGATTGCAAAACCCAATCCAGAGGGGCAAGTATTGCAAATACCGGCTTGGATCCCGGGAAGTTATTTGATTCGCGACTTTAGTAAGCAGATTGAATCGATTGAAGCTTATTCTGTTGGCAGCAAGAAGAAGCTTTCTCTAGAGAGATTAAGTAATGATCAATGGCGCTTACTAAAAGCAAATGGCCCAGTTGAAGTGCTCACCACGGTATACGCATATGATTCCTCGGTACGCGCTGCCTACCTTGATGCGGATCGTGCGTTCTTTAACGCAAGCAGCTTATGTCTTGAGGTTAAAGGCCAAGAAAACTTGCCGTGCTCACTCGCCATCGCCCCTCCAGAGGGTGGCTTTACTGATCACTGGTCAGTGCAAACTGGCTTAAGGGCTGCCAAAACAGATCCGCGCGGATTTGGTTTTTATCTTGCACAAGATTATGACGATCTGCTTGATCATCCAGTTGCAATAGGTGAGTTTCAGGTCGTTCATTGGACATCTGGTGGCGTTACACACAGCATGGTCATCCAAGGTTGCATTAATCCAGTTGATATAAAACGCCTTGCACAAGATTTGCAAGCAATTTGCACTTGCACGATTAATCTCTTCGAACCCAAAACCAAGCAAGCACCTTTTAGGAGCTACCTCTTCCTGGTAAATGCAGTACTGAATGGCTATGGTGGACTTGAGCATCGCAATAGCACAGCACTACTCTGCCGTCGTGACCAGATTCCACAAGAGAATGCGCCGCTAGATGAGTCTGCCTATCGTGAGTTTCTGGGTTTATGTAGTCATGAATACTTTCATGCGTGGCTAGTGAAACGTATTCAAGCAAAAGCATTTCAACCCTATGACCTCAGCAAGCGCAACCACACTCGCTTACTCTGGCTGTTCGAGGGTTTTACTAGCTACTACGATGATCTCCAGCTTTTCCGTAGTAAGCGTATTGATCTCAAAACGTATCTTGATTTAGTTTCTACTAACTGGAATGGCATCCTTCGCGGTCCAGGAAGAAACAAACAAAGCCTGGCTGATAGCTCATTCGATGCTTGGACTAAGTATTACCAAGCAGATGAAAATACTCCCAACGCAGTAGTGAGTTACTACGGTAAGGGCGCCCTACTGGCACTAGGTTTAGATCTACAAATTCGTGCATTCTCAAAAAATAAGAGTTCACTAGACGACCTGATGCGCTTGATTTGGCAAAGGCATGGTGTCACGCTCGATGGAATTGCTGAGGACGGGCTAGACGATTTAATAGATGAATTACTCGGAGCTAGTTTTTCCAAAACCTGGACTGACATTAAGTCACGCTACATTTTTGGCACTGAAGATATTCCGATTCAAAAATGGATTTCTTCCAAATCAATTGCAGTTAAACAAAAAACGCAACCCAAATTAGAGAAGATAAAGCTTCAGCTTGGTATGCGCCATACTGATGTCAATGGATGGCTCAAGGTCACTCATGTCTTAGATGGAGGCGCGGCTCAGTTGGCAGGACTCGCACCCGGCGACTTGCTAGCAAGTATTAATGGTCAACGCGTCACTAGTAGTCGCTTAGATAAAATTCTCGCTAGCCTTGCCGAAGGGAAAAGCATTCATTTTTGCTTTTACCGCGATGACTTAGAACATGAGCGCATCGCGAGCTTGCACGCTAGTCAATTCCCAATGCAGTATGCCTTAATCCCCAAGCTCTGAATTCGCAATACCGATATATTTCTCGAATACATGCCCGCTTTCTCTCAAGAAGATATTCCAAAAGATTGGCGCGACTTACTGGGTAACTATTTTGACTCAAGCGATTGGAAAAATTTAGAGAATAATTTACAAGTAGCGCTTAATGTTGAATCAAAAATGATTCGGCCCGAGTCAATGAATTTTTTTAAAGCACTCAAGTTAACCCCTGTTGCATCAGTCAAAGTGGTGATTTTGGGTCAGGATCCCTATCACTCACCAGGCCTTGCGCAAGGCTTAGCATTCTCAATTCCCGCAAATATTCCCACCAACTCGCGGCAATTTCCTAGCTCACTACGGAACATTAGCAAAGCACTTGCTCTTGAGGGATTTGGTCAATTGCCTAACGGTGATCTTCACGCCTGGGCCGAACAAGGGGTGCTACTTCTCAATACAGCACTCAGTGTCAGACTGGGTGAAGCAGGAAGTCATGCCAATCTAGGTTGGAAAAGTTTGATTGACCGACTTATCTCAGGTTTAGCTTCACAGAGACCCCATTTGGTTTGGATGCTCTGGGGTGGTCATGCTCAATCGAAGATAGCTTTAATTGAATCGAGTATCGATCAACTCATTCTGCAATCCTCACATCCATCCGGCTTAGGTGTTTATAAAACTGATAAGCCTTTTTTGGAGCCTGGAGCTAAAGTCAGTTGTGGTCATTTCACCAAATCAAATGAATGGCTAAAAAAGATTGGTAGAAAAGAGATTGTTTGGGTGGGTGGCACACCCCAGACAGACCTATTTAGCTAAAGCAGTAAAAATACAGCCCGTCAGGCAAGAGGCAAAAATAGCGCTCAGCCACTCCAGCATCTGTCCCGACTGAAAGAGCGCAAAGTATTGGCCAAGATAAGAACTGGCAAGGGCAGCTACAAAGCCGAGAAACGCTGCTAGCAGAAGCTTTTTCAGCTTTGGTCTATTGGCTTGGCCGGGGTAAAAAATCCAGGCAGAAGCCCCAGAAATACCCCCAATCAGCAGAAAAGCTAAAAACCCCATTGATACCCCCATTAATGCTGTCATCAAATCTATAATTACCATTATGAAGTTGTTGACACTCGGCATCAATCATCACACAGCGCCGGTCGCTATTCGGGAAAAGGTCGCCTTTGCCCCTGAATTTCTTCAAGAGGCCTTGCATGATCTACGCCAACATTTGCTTGGTGCGAATCAGGCTGGGCTGCCCGAGGCTACGATTTTATCAACCTGCAACCGCACAGAGGTCTACTGTGCTGCAAATGATGCCAGCGCTGCCGGTCTTCTGCATGAAGCTACTTTTGATTGGCTTGCCAAAACCCAACAACTAGCGCCTAGCAGTCTTGCTCCTCATATTTATTCCCTGCCGCAATCTGATGCTGTACGTCATGCCTTCAGAGTTGCCTGCGGATTAGATTCCATGGTGATTGGCGAGACTCAGATTTTGGGGCAGATGAAAGATGCGGTTCGTACTGCAAATGATGCAGGGGTTTTAGGAACTTACCTCAATCAACTCTTTCAAAAAACATTTTCCGTTGCTAAAGAAGTGCGTGGCTCTACTGAAATTGGCGCGCATTCAATTTCGATGGCTGCTGCATCTGTTCGTCTTGCAGAACGTATCTTTGAAAAGATTTCAGATCAGCGCATTTTATTTATTGGCGCTGGTGACATGATTGGTTTATGCGCTACGCACTTTGTTGCTCGTCAACCTAAAAATGTGGTGATTGCCAACCGCACTATTGAACGCGGTCAAGAATTAGCAGATGCCATTTCTGCGCAAAATGTGCAAGCTGAGTCACTCAAACTCTCAGAGATTCCAGGGCGACTTCATGAATTCGACATTATTGTCTCTAGTACCGCCTCATCCCTACCCATCATTGGTTTAGGTATGGTTGAGAGCGCCCTCAAGCAGCGCCGCCATAAGCCGATAGTGATGATTGATCTGGCAGTCCCCCGGGACTTTGAGCCAGAGATCTCAAGACTAGCTGATGCATATCTTTATACCGTGGATGACCTCGGTGTCATGATTCAGACTGGTACTAATTTACGCCAAGCTGCAGTCAGTCAAGCTGAAGCCATCATTGAAGATCGTGTTGGTAACTTTATGCATTGGATGCACGGACGAAATTCCGTCCCCATTATTCAAGATATTCAATTGCAAGGGGAGCGCTTAAGACAACTTGAATTAGAGCGGGCCATGAAACGCTTGATACGTGGTGATGATCCACAAGAAGTTCTGAATGCAATGGCTCAAGGTCTAACGAATAAATTCTTGCATGGATCACTATATGCATTGCAACACTCTAACGGTGCTGAGCGTGATGCCCTGATTAAGCTCTTACCCAAACTATTCGCCACACACTCCAAGCCAGAAGACCATTAGATGAAGCCCAGCATGCGGGCTAAGCTAGACCATCTAGACACGCGCTTAGCCGAACTTAATTCTCTTTTAACTTCCGAAGAAGCAACCAAAGATATGGATGCCTACAGGAAACTCACGCGCGAACATTCTGATATTGCTACGGTGGTTGAGCAATTTGGTCTTTACAAGCAGGCTGAGGCAGACGCCCAAGCCGCTGAAGAGATGCGCAAGGATCCAGATATGAAGGATTTTGCCGATGAGGAGCAAAAGCAGGCTTTAGCCACCATGGAAGAGCTTGCGGAAATACTACAAAAACTCTTGCTACCAAAAGACGAGAATGATGAACGCAATATCTTCCTAGAAATACGGGCAGGCACTGGCGGTGATGAAAGTGCGCTCTTTGCTGGAGACTTATTGCGTATGTATACCCGCTTTGCAGAACGTCAAGGCTGGAAAGTAGAAATGGTCAGCGCTGCTGAATCTGATTTGGGTGGCTATAAAGAGGTTGTGCTTCGCTTGGTTGGCCAAGCTGTTTACGCTCGCCTTAAGTTCGAGTCTGGCGGCCATCGTGTGCAACGTGTTCCGCAAACTGAAACTCAGGGTCGTATTCATACATCAGCCTGTACTGTAGCGGTAATGCCAGAAGCAGATGAATTAGAGGCCGTCAAAATCAATCCTGCTGAATTACGAATTGATACCTTCCGCGCCTCTGGTGCTGGCGGTCAACATATTAATAAAACTGATTCTGCGGTCCGCATTACGCACTTGCCAACTGGCACTGTAGTTGAGTGTCAAGATGATCGTAGTCAACACCGCAATCGCGAGCAAGCAATGAAAGTTCTTGTTTCACGCATTATGGATGCACGCGAACGTGAGAAGCATCAGCTTGAAGCACAAACTAGAAAATCCCTGATTGGCTCGGGCGATCGCAGCGATCGTATTCGTACCTACAATTTCCCGCAGGGAAGAATTACTGATCACCGAATTAATCTAACGCTCTATAAAATCGATGCCATGATGGATGGTGACATTGACGATCTATGCAATGCACTAGCCTCTGAACATCAAGCTGAACTCCTTGCTGCTTTAGGCGACAGCTAAAACAAATAAGTCATGAGTCACGATTTAAGTCTGCGCTCTTTATTGAGTAGCTCGCTGCTTCCCCCAAGCGAAGCTCGTATGCTCATGGCTCACGTACTTGAAAAATACTATCAACTACCACGCTCAGCGCTGCTCTCTCGTGATGAAATGCTACTTAGCCCAGAAGTAGCCAAGCTATGGCAAGAGCTGCAATCCAAAAGGCTGGCTGGCAAACCGATTGCCTACCTCATTGGTAAGCGGGGTTTTCATAACATTGAGTTGTATGTTGCGCCAGGCGTACTAATACCCCGCCCTGAAACTGAGCTCTTAGTTGAAATTGGCCTCCAAGAGATTGAGCGCCTTCATAGGCCGGCAACAGTATTAGATTTGGGAACTGGTTCTGGAGCGATTGCACTAGCGCTTGCATATTCAGCTGCTAATGCAACGGTGACTGCTACAGATCAATCATTTGAAGCTTTAGAGATTGCAAAAACTAATGCCCAACTGTTAAATCTGGAAGCTCGAGTGCAATTGATGCAGGGTAGCTGGTATGAAGCCTTAAGTGATGACGCCCAATTTGACATCATTCTGGGTAACCCACCCTATATCCCCACTCTGGACCCACACTTAAAAGAAGGCGATTTACGTTTTGAGCCGATCTCAGCCCTAACTGATCACGATAGCGGACTTACCTGCCTAGAGGCCATTATTACTGGCGCTAAAGATCGTCTCAATCCAAATGGCTTAATAGCCGTTGAGCATGGCTACGATCAATCAGATGCGGTGGTTTATCTCATGAAAACCGCCGGCTTAAGTGATATTCAAACCCACCTAGATTTAGCAGGTCATCGTAGAGTTGCTTCTGGCAGAAACTCTGGCAGCCAATAATTCCATAAATAACCTTTTTCCGCATAAAGTCTTAAAATCTACCCAGAAGAATCTCCAGCCCTTTTTATAAAATTACCGCTCGTTAAGAAAGAACTTATGGATACACAAGCTCAAATCAAAGAAATTGTTACTAGCCACCCTGTTGTACTGTTCATGAAGGGGACTGCGCAGTTTCCTCAATGTGGATTTTCTGGTAACGCCATCAATATTTTGCGTGCAAGCGGTGTCGAAACACTGCACACCGTTAACGTATTAGAAGATGCTGGAATTCGTCAAGGCGTTAAAGAATATGCCAACTGGCCAACCATACCTCAGCTTTATATCAATGGTGAATTCATCGGTGGCTCTGACATCATTAGTGAAATGTTCGAATCTGGTGAGCTGCAAAAGTTAATCAAAGCTTAATTACTTCGTATTAACTCAGTGACTTTTGACCTAAGCTCACTTTTACTATTTGGCCTACCGTTTGCTTTATGTGCGGGCCTTTTGGTTTATGCGCTCAACTTACGCTCTACCCTATCACGCACAGAACAACAAAGTCAGACAGAATCAGACCTTATAGTTAGCCTGCGTGCTGAGCGGGACCAGGCGCTACAGAACGCTATACGACTTGAAGCAGAGCTAGATTCCGAGCGCAAACAAGGTCTTGGAAGAATTGAGTCTCTCAATGAAGCTAAAGAAGCTTTAACAAACCAATTCAAGAATTTAGCGAATGAAATTTTAGAAGATAAATCAAAGCGCTTTACTGAGCAAAATGCTGCCAGCTTAGATGCATTACTGAAGCCACTACAAACTAAGCTTACTGAATTCAAAGAACAGGTGAGCACCTCCTATGGCAATGAGGCAAGAGAACGCTTTGCCCTCAAAAGTGAAATTGAGAGATTGTCTAATCTCAATTTAAAAATGTCTGATGAAACTCGCTCCTTAACGCAAGCGCTTAAGGGCGACTCAAAAGTTCAGGGTAATTGGGGTGAAATCATTCTGGAGTCTATTCTGGAATCTTCTGGCCTACGCAAAGGCGAAGAGTATCTAGTGCAAGATAGCCATACTCAATCCGATGGATCACGTCTGCAGCCTGACGTTGTCATTAAGCTCCCTGAGGGTAGAAGTCTAGTGGTAGATAGCAAGGTATCGATTACCGCTTATGCAAGACATGCCGAAACAACAGATTTAGTCGTTGCAGAACAAGAGTTGGCGGCCCACATTCAATCGCTGCGTCAACATATACAAGGGCTATCTGGAAAGAACTACAGCTCCTTATATGGAGTTGGCTCCGTCGACTTTGTCTTGATGTTTGTACCAATTGAACCAGCATTTTTATTAGCACTGAAGACCGCACCAAATCTCTACCAAGAAGCGCTGGCTAAAAATATTGTCTTAGTTTGTCCAAGCACTTTGATGGCAACTTTACGAACTGTTGCTCATTTGTGGCGGCAAGATCAGCAAAACTACAATGCCCTTGAGATTGCCAAACAATGTGGCAATCTATACGATAAGTTTGTAGGATTTGTAGAGGACCTAGAGAAGCTTGGGCAACGCTTAGATCAAGCACAAACCAGTTATCACGATGCCTTTAATAAACTGAAGTCTGGAAAAGGCAATCTGATTCGCTCTGCCGAAAAAGTGCGTGAGCTTGGAATTAAACCCAGCAAAAACCTATCTACGCCATTGATTGAATCTTCCACAGATTCTGAATAGGCAATAACAAGCCCTACTCAGTTTGCACTAAGCAGGGCTTTATTTAAAACCTAGTTCTATATTGAGATCTATTAATTAAGCAGATTTGCGTGCACGTGATGCGGGTGTAGCAGCTTTCTTAACTTGAGTAATTTGACCTTGAATAGCATCGATTGCTTGATCAGCAGTTTTTTCTGCGGTTGCAAAAGCTTCTTTGCTAGCAGCGCGAAATTGCTCGAAACCTTGCAATGCACTACCGTATATAGTCTTAAATGAAGACAAGAAAACGTCAGAGCCAGCAGGCGCGTTAGTAGTAACGGCATTAATCCAGTCTTGGAGGCCATCTTGTAACTGGTCGATACTTGCATCTACTACGTTTGCAAATTCTTTATTACCATCACGCAGTACTTTGCTTACTTTCTTTTGATAAGCAACAGCTTGTGTACTAGTAGCTTGCAATGTTTCTGCGCTCAGGAGTTCGGTAACTTGTTTTGGGTCTTTAGCTGTCAAAACTTGCTGAATACTATCTTGAGCATTTACCAGTGCATCTTTAGAAGCAGCGTAGTTCAACTCAGCCAATTTTTGGGCATTTTCCAATGCAGCTTCGCTCAAAGAAAATGAAGCCTCGAGGCCCTTGCTATTAATTTGCGACAATTTAGCGGTAATTTGATCTTGGTTCATGTATTTCTCCATAAATTAAGTGGTACAACTAGTTCATTGAGTGAAAGATTTAGAAATCGGAAGGCTTTGGATACCTTAAATATTGCACTGCACCAATAAACTGTAACTGAACAAATATGACAAATCAAGAACTTTTTGCTGCTTTGCAATAAATATTTTATAAAAAGAACTAAATTGAATAAAATCAATGACTTAAATAAAAATAGCGGGGACCATTCCTACCGAAAAGTAGCGATTGCGGCTTGTTTTGGGACCTTTTTGGAGTGGTATGACTTTCTAACTTTTGCCACTTTGGCGGTTGTTTTCGGCCCCCTATTTTTCCCCTCGAGCGATCCAAACACAGCCCTCTTAGCAAGCCTAGCCACTTTTGGGGTTGGAATGGTAGTACGCCCCATCGGCTCAGCTATTTTTGGCTCTATGGGCGATCGTATTGGCCGTAAGCCCGTCTTTATGATCACCATTGCATTAATGGGTCTAGCAACAGTTAGCGTAGGCTTCCTACCAACTTATGCCCAAGTTGGGATCTGGGCACCAATTCTGCTTGTTGGCTTGCGCCTGCTTCAGGGCTTATCTGCCGGCGGCGAAATTGGTGGTAGTGCTGTTTACCTAACTGAACATGCTGGCAATGAACAGAGAGGCTTTAAGACGAGCTTTCTGCAGCTTATGGGTCCACTTGGAATTCTGTTTTCTACTTTACAAATTGCCCTACTAAGAAACTACCTCCCACCAGAAGAATTTGTCGCATGGGGATGGCGAGTGCCATTTTGGATTTCAGTTGTGCTGTTGCTGATTGCATTTAAAGCACGCATGGCTTTGGAAGAAACGCCCGTCTTTTTGGAGTTGAGCAAAAGCAATCAAAAAACTGAGCACCCATTACTCAGTAATTTTCGAGACCCACAAACGCGCAAGCGCATGTTCTTGCTGTTCTTTTGTATCTCTGCGGGTGGAGCGGTACTGTTCTTCTGTGTGCAGGTGTACACCTCAATTTTTTTAAAGACTTCCGTCAAACTACCTCCAGCAGTCGTTGACCAACTCAGTATTTATGCAACACTAGTACTTTTCCCTCTGACACTTTTTGCTGGCTGGCTTTCAGATAAAGTGGGTCGCAAGCCTGTTGTGATTAGCGGGCTTGCAATAGGTGCAATATTCATACAGCCCGCATTTCAAATACTTCAAGATTTGGGACAACAGTACCTTGAATTTCCAAATGCCAATAGCACACTGGTTTTGATTGGACTACTTTTAACTGGCCTATCCCTATCTCTTGCATTAGTCGTTGGTCCTCAGACAGCTCTATTGGCAGAGCTGTTCCCTGCCAAGACACGCAATAGCGCTGCAACTCTTCCCCATAACCTTGCAGCAGGTTGGATAGGCGGGCTTTTGCCTTTAATAGTGACGTGGTTAAATCAACAATGGGGAAGTGATCTTGCAGGACTTTGGTATCCAACAATTTTTTTAGCTAGCGCTGCAATTGTTGCGTTTTTATATTTACCAGAGACCAAAAAGGTAAATCTGTCCCATTAATTAAAGAGCTTGAATTCTGCTTGAGATTTTCTGCTTTATTACTTGCTTGTAATCCGCCCACCAATTGATACACTTTTCTTGAAGTGCTGAAATCTCACTAGGATTAGATTGGGCAATACCCTTCATTTTCTCTAAAAATTTTGGCAACTCTTCCCATGCTTCAAGAAGTGGAAAAGGAACCGCACCAATAAGCCCTAAGGCATCTTCTGAGATAAGAAACTCATGCGATAAAGATATAGGTATGCAGCCCAATTCAAGAGCGTCATAGAGACGAATAGTTTCAGGATTATTCCCGGATGGGCATGGGGCAAATACGGTGTCCTCCATAATTGCCGAGTACAACCCTACGTTGTATCCACCCGCAAACCCATTAGATGGCATGACATATAAGTTATCACCACAGTTTGCAGCGGCGCCAGCAAAGCTAGCGCGCTCATTATTAAACGAGGCGGCATTATTAATCCAACCCAGAAAAGAAGCTAGGGATTGGCGATAAAAAGTTTTCTTAAGGACTTGTCTTTGTCGGGGGCCAACACCGGTCCTAAAGCCATTTGGCGCCCACATTACCCTTCCACCAAGGTTGGCAGGATTGATGATGCTCGAGAAATAATAATTCCGCACTACTAAGTCACACTCTGCATAAGCAGATATATCTTTATCTAACCTTTCCCCGCCCATGTGATACAGGACTACTTTTCTATTTTGACTTTTAATATGCCGAATCAATTCAATATTAATTTGGCCAAGCTCTAAGTAAACAACTGTAGATGCCTTTAATTTATTGGGATCATAACTTAGGAAATAAGGTGCGCCACCAAACAAAACATTTGAAATAAACCAGGTCTCTAATGCATTATTGAGAGAATCAGGAGTACTAATAATTTCCAATTCTGACATTTTTCCTAGCCCTGGTGATACTGAATAACTGCATCTGAGTTTGTGTAATAAACCCTCAACTCTTCAAAAAATGGGGGTGGATCCAAATAATCGTGCCATATTTTTATGGGCCCAAAGAAACTGCGTTGCCACTCTGGTCGAAAATTCCAATTCAAAGGCAATACAAATGGATTAAATCCAGTTTGTACAATTGCTAAAGCAAAAGAGCCTTGATCATTCGCTGGACTTATACAAAGGCCTTGCTCATTTACCCCATAAATTGAGGAATCAATAGTGAGCGCCAATTCCTTCCATTTATCAAATACAACCCGTGCTTTTTTAGTGAAGAATATAACCCCAGTGTTGTATTCAATCTCATCGCCAGTAAATATTTTAGGGTATCGCTTACCCCATGGTGCCTCACAAATCGATAGTGCAAGGCCAAATGTTTTTGCTTTTTCAAAGCCAAAATCAAGATTGCCCATAACTACCGTATCTAGATCTAGAAAAAGGGTTTCCTCAAATGGTGACAAATCGAGCATAGTAGCTTTTTTATTTAAGCTCCTTGGGTCGCCACTTGGTGCATCAAGTTTAATAATTTCATGAGGTAGACCTGGATGAAACTTCCTTACCGAAGCCTTTAAGCGCTCAATAGGCAACTTAGATTCATCCCCCCAGTAAATTGACAAAATTCCGCGCGACATTTTTATCCTTAATTTATCAAGACTCTATGCTTAGCTTACAGCAAGCTGTGAAGGGGGAAGCCATAAAATACTGCCCAATGCCCACGCATGCCAGTGTATGAGTCAAGCATGATATGTCTACTAGTATCTAATTGATTATTAAATACCGATAATAGGCCTCCAAGCCAACTAAATTGTGCGTGCATCATACCAACGACGTAATTACACTCTCCAAGTAAAAAAATATTTTTAGCTGCCGTTAGGCTCTCTTGTAAGGCTAACTCTAGATTATTAGCAACCATGTGCGCATTAGAATTATTGTATCTAGCTTCACGCTCATCCCACTTAACATCAACTCCACTCAATCCAGGTTTAATGTGATTAAGAGTTTCTGGGTCATCACTCGATAAAAATACTAATATTTTTTTCTGCGGATTACGATGAATCAGGTTTTTAAGATGCAGTAAATATAATTCAGTGGGAACATAAGGTACCTCAGAATTTTTGTCGCCTTTCCGAACATGCAAGCCAATATGCATATCATAGGATCCCCAATCTAATCGATCCTTTAGTTGTTCAATTTCTTTTTTAAGCAAAATACTGGGGGTTCCACAAATTGCTTTAGCTAAAACAGCACACCGCTGATGCCTAGTTAATCGAATACCAGCCTCAATGGAGCACGCCGGAAACTGGTGATCCGCCTTAATTTGTGGTGGTGCATTCCAGGTATCTCTAAAAAAATCCCATTCAATCAACTCCTGAGTTTGTGCAATTTCAATTGGCTGCTTAACACTAATATCAAACATTGCCTCTACAGCATAAGGGGAATCTATTAGAAATGAATAATTAGCATCTAGTGCCAAAGAGATATTTAAACCTGTCATCAATCTTGAAGTAATTGCACCAAAACCGCCATGTTCTACTCTATGAAACAGGGTATGAGGGGTTTTTGCTTGGTTTGCCTTGTGAAGGGCTTGGAGGTAGTAATCCGGAGATTTCTCAGAAGCCATCATTAGACCTAGTTAGCTATATCCCGTATGGTTTGCACCATACGCTTATTGAAATTCTCGGCTATTTGAAATTTGGTGCCCCTTGTCCGACTCGAACAGACCACCTACTGATTACAAATCAGTTGCTCTACCAGATGAGCTAAAGGGGCATAGGTAATATTTTAACAGAAAGATATGGAACTTAGAAAAAGCATAGAACTGGATGCTCAAGGCGCTTTTAGCCCTTAATCCACACCAGCCAAGTGCTAGACATATAAAGTCTTTACTCTATTATGCAAAATATAGTCATTCCAAGGATCGAATAACTCATACTTCTTACTATCTTTATTTGGTCTATAAAAAGCTTTGCCACTTTCATTCAACATTGCAGCTGTAAATGAAAATGAGCTATTTGAAATTAATAGGTATTCTGCAGCCGAGAGGATAAAAAAGTCCAAGAACAGCTCGGGACAATCAATGTCTTCATCGAAAATATCTCTGCAGGATAAGTATTTAATACCGAAGGAGTCAAACTCTTTTCCAGCATACTCCATGTCATCTGAGGCCAAATAAACCAGTGGTTGACATCCAATCAAGGAGCTAGAAGACAACATTCTAAGCGTTTCATTAATTTCCGAAAAACTTGGGCTCAAAGCAAATCCATAACCACCGTTTAATTTTTCTGAATCAATATAGTCTGTTGCCCTCACATGGACAGCAATAATTGTTACATCGCCTAATTC